>Ga0265295_1001781_pt1 | contig 36744 bp, 28 predicted proteins | sample Munlansysbiofilm_FD_192503 | JGI IMG/M metagenome (GOLD analysis project Ga0265295, IMG submission 192503) | Leachate microbial communities from a municipal landfill in Southern Ontario, Canada - Methane capture system biofilm | ecosystem: Engineered > Solid waste > Landfill > Unclassified ... | reverse complement strand
TGCCGCCCAAGGTTTTTGTCATCCACCGCTTTACACAAAGGGGGGTAACCAATGCCAGCCAGATTATCCTGCTTCCGCAAGTGCAGATTGTAATGCATATGGATGGCTGGGGCGCACCCTGGTTAAAGCGTGATTCCTACAGAGATTACATAGTAAAAGAACCGGTGCAGTTCACCGGCTTCAAACTTTTCTACCACAATGACACCAAAAAGGGGGATCCGCTCATGACCCCCCGAGATGTTTTAAAACTGCATCCGCAACCGGTTTATATTCAGTATCAATAAACAGTCCCCCACCGTCATTCTGCAGGAAGCGTTAGCGCAGTTGCAGAATCTAAAAACCAGATCCTGCGACTAAAGCGCAGGATGACAACTTTTGATGCGTAGGATGACAGGCTTTGCGTTCCCCCTCTTAAGATAAGAGGAGGTCAGGGGAGTTATTTATTCGTGAAAATTCGTGGCTGAAAGCTGTTTTTCACTACTACTATTCCAAAAGCTTCCGGACAAAAAAACTATCTGTGTCTTTTACCCTTCCTGCCACTACTCCTTTTTGGTGCAGGTTTTGCTGTGTGCGGCTTCTTTAGTTTGGGACGTTTGCCTTTTACCGGCAGTCGCTGATACTGTTCATTGCTTTGTTCAAAGGTATGGAGTTTTTCCGGCCTTTGGGCAGCGGCATGGCTGATCATAATAAATTCAATCCGCCGTGCCTGGGGATTTACTGCCACCACCCGCACTGTTACAGGATCACCAATACGGATTACCTTGTTGTTGCGCCTGCCTTTTAAGGCGTGCAGCTGTTCTTCAAAGTTGTAAAAATCATCATTTAAAGTGGAAATATGCACCAACCCTTCCACAAAAATATCTTTCAGCTCCACAAAGCAGCCAAAGGCAGCCACACCGGCAATAAAACCATCAAACTCTTCACCGATTTTATCCTGCATAAATTGCAGCTTCTTCAGCTCTGTAAGGTCTCGCTCTGCCTCCATTGCCACCCGCTCGCGGTTACTGCAATGCTCGGCAGCTTCCGGCAGGTTGGCAGTCATCTCTTGCAGCAAAAGCTGCTCTTTTTTTCCTGCCTGCCTGCTTTCTGCCAGCAAAAGCAGTTTTAAAAAACGATGCACCAGCAGATCAGGATAACGGCGGATAGGTGAAGTAAAGTGGGTGTAACAATCCGAGGCAAGCCCGAAGTGACCAACGTTTTCTTCACTATAACGTGCCTGTTTCATGCAACGCAAAAGACCGTAGTTAACCATCCTTTCTTCTGCTGTGCCAGAAGCGGCATAAACCAGTTTTTGCAGGGATTGCGGCGTTATTTTGCCATCAACAGGCTCAATCCTGAAACCAAAGGGCAGCAGAAAATCCTGAAAAGCGGTCAGCTTTTCCTGATCAGGCTGCTCATGGATGCGGTAGATAAAAGGGTGTTTTTTGCTGGTGACAAAACCTGCCACAGCCTCATTGGCAGCCAGCATAAACTCCTCAATCAGCCGATGTGCCAGGTTGCGCTCACTTTTAACTATTGCTTCTGTCCTGCCGGCAAGATCAAGGATAATCTCCGGCTCGGGCAGATCAAAATCAATACTGCCGCGATTATGGCGCATTTCCATCAGCATTAAAGCCAGCTTTTTCATTGCCAGCAGCATTGGTGCCAGCCACTGCTGCTCCTTTAGCACAGTGGCATCATCATCTTCAAACAGGGCTTTAACCTGGGTGTAGGTCAATCTGGCATCACTTTTGATAATACTGTTGTAAAAATCGGCAGATAGCAGTTTGCCATTTTTATCCAGCAGCAGTTCGGCAGTCATGGTCAGCCGTGTTTGCTCGGGATTAAGTGAACAGATATTGTTGGAAAGCCGCTGCGGCAGCATCGGAATACTGCGACCCGGGAAGTAGACCGATGTACCGCGCAGGTACGCCTCTTTATCAAGAAGGGAGCCAGGAGTAACGTAATGGGCAACATCGGCAATGGATACAAAAAGGCGAAAGTTTTCACCATCTTGCTGAAGGGAGACGGCATCGTCGAAATCCTTGGCTGTCTCACCATCAATGGTTACGGTGGGCAGATTGCGCAGATCAACCCGCTTTGCAAGCTCTTGCTGGCTGGCAGATTCCGGCAGAGCCTCTGCTTCGGCAAGGGTGGTTTCATCAAAAACATGGGGCAGGTTAAAACGGTTGACCACCGTTAAAAACTCCACATCCGGATCATCAGGCCAGCCCAGAATTTCCAGCACACGACCGGCTGCCAGGCGGTTTTTTTCAGGCCAGACAGTCACTTCCAGCACCACCTGCTGACCATCCACTGCCCCGTTTACCCCTGCTGGCGGAATAAAAAAAGTGGTGCCAAGGCGTATATCTTCCGGAATTAGCAGGGCATTGGCTGAAGTCTGTCTGAAACGCCCCACAATGCGGCTGCTGCCGCGCTCGGTGACAGCGGTTATCCTGCCTTCGCGTTTATCCCTGCCTTTACTGGCAGGCAAAATATGCACGGTAACCAGATCACCATTAAGCGCACCGCCCAAATCTTTGCGGGATATGTAAATATCCGACTCATCTTTGCCAATACTGACAAAACCATAACCATCCTGATGCAGGGACAATCTGCCTGAAACGGTTTTTTGTTTATTATGGCTACGCACTGTTATTCAGGTGATCCGCAACTGCACAGCTCGGTTAAAACACCGCCACTGCTTTTGGGGTGGATAAAGGCAATTTTTGTATTATGGGCACCGATACGGGGCTTTTCATCAATCATCCTGGCACCTTTTGCCTGCATATGGGCGATTGCAGCATCAATATCATCCACCTCATAGGCAAGATGATGGATACCGGAACCGTTTTTCTCAAGAAAACGGGCAATGGGGCTGTCATCAGCAGTTGGCTCCAAAAGCTCAATCATGGATTCACCTATCCCCAACATGGCAACCCGCACCTTCTGCTCACTCACTTCCTCAATACCATGAAAAGGCATTCCCAGATGATCACGGTAAAAAGGGACAGACTCATCAAGTGAACGGACTGCAATACCAATATGATTTATCTTTTTCAGCATAATTCAGACACCTCCATAAAAATTTGACTTTTTATGTTTTACAATGCCTACCTGAAACAGACAACCTTTTGTGAAAGAAAGCAGGACTTTGGTTGATGGTGGAAATAAATTCCCCCTCTTATCTGTAAGAGGGGGAACGTAAAGCCCCTCCCCTTGGGTTAAGGGGAGGCTGGGTGGGGTTACGGGGTTTTTGCCACGAAACCCACAAAATTATCCACGAATTAACACGAATTTTCACGAATAAAGCAAAATCTTCCTCACCCTGCACACCAAAAGCCGTCATCCTGCGTGACAAAAGTCGTCATCCTGCGCTTTAGTCGCAGGATCTGGTTTTAAGATTCTGCAATTGCACTCCTTTCAGAAGGATAGCAAGGGGAAGACCAAAAAGGCTACGGTTTTCACCGTAGCCTTTTATGTATCTGCACTGGTTGTATGTTGTATCTGGCTTATATATCCAGATTCACCACATTTAAGGCGTTCTGCTCAATAAAATCACGTCTTGGTTCAACCTGATCACCCATTAAGATAGTAAAAATAGCATCTGCTTCTACGGCATCTTCAATTTTAACCTGTAAAAGTGTCCTGTTTTCCGGATTCATGGTTGTTTCCCAAAGTTGGTCAGGGTTCATTTCACCAAGCCCTTTATAACGCTGGATGTTAATCCCTTTTTTGGCATATTCCAGAAACCAGGCGAGCAGATCATCTGCATTTTCGGTTTCGTACAAAAGCTTGCCATCCTGCTCCAGATATAGTTTGCCGCTGCCAAGCTTTGTGGAAATCTTGTCATGGTTTTCTGCCAGCAGTTCATATTCATAGCTGCCCAAAATATTTAAAGTCTGATTATCTATAATACTGCGCAGGTTTCCGATACTGATGGTTGTTTGCTCTTCGCTAATCTGGTAACTGACATCCGGACGCAGTGCTGCCATTTGTGTCAGATAGCCGTTTAAATCTGTATGTTCTTCAACATTTACCGGTATGTTTACTGCCAAGATCAGTTCCAGCAGTTCGGGGCTGATCCCTTTTTTGGCAATTTTATCAGTAAGTACACGTTGTTCAAGTAACAGGTGGATGACAGGAATTATCTGTTTTCCATCAAATGTTTCAGAACCGTTTTCTGCTCTAAGTGATAATCCTTCGGCACCTTCATCCAGCAAAAACTGCTGCAATGCTGCATCATTACGCAGATACAGCTCTTTTTTACCCCTTTTTATCTTGTAAAGCGGGGGCTGTGCTATGTACAGGTGCCCTCTTTCAACCAACTCACGCATATTGCGATAAAAGAAAGTAAGCAGCAGGGTGAGGATGTGCGAGCCGTCAACATCAGCGTCAGTCATTACAATTATGCGACCATAGCGCAATTTGGCAACATCAAAGTCTTCACGACCAATTCCGGTGCCCATGGCTGTGATCAGGGTGCGTATTTCCTGAGATGAAATCATTTTATCAAAGCGGGCTTTTTCAACGTTCAGTATTTTACCTTTAAGGGGCAAAATCGCCTGAAAACGCCTATCTCTGCCCTGTTTTGCAGATCCACCCGCAGAATCACCCTCCACAAGATACAGTTCGCAAAGAGCCGGGTCTTTTTCCTGACAATCAGCCAGCTTGCCCGGCAAACTACCCAGATCAAGCGCACCTTTACGGCGTACTGTTTCCCGTGCTTTTCTTGCAGCTTCTCTGGCGCGTGCTGCTTCTATTGATTTATTAAGTATATCCTTGGCAACTTTGGGATTTTCTTCAAGAAATACTGCCAGTTTTTCATTAAGCAAAGATTCTACATGTCCCTTTACTTCTGAATTACCAAGTTTTGTTTTGGTCTGACCTTCAAATTGTGGTTGTGAAATTTTAACTGATATAACTGCTGTAAGACCTTCACGAAGATCATCACCTGAAAGTGCTACTTTTTCCTTTTTAAGGAGGTCATTGGTAGTAGCATAGCTGTTCATGGTGCGTGTTAATGCAGATTTGAATCCGGCAAGATGTGTTCCACCTTCGTGGGTATTGATGTTGTTAGCAAATGTAAAAATCTTTTCATCGTAAGAATCGTTATATTGCATGGATATTTCAATATCCACACCGTTTTTTTCACCTTTTACATAGATAGGCTTCGTATGCAGGGCTGTTTTTGCACGGTTAAGATATTCAACAAAAGAGTTGATACCGCCTTCGTAGTAAAATTCATGGGATCTACTGTCACCACGTTCATCTGCAATATTGATTCTGACTCCGGCATTGAGAAATGCCAGTTCCCTTAAACGTTGGGAAAGAATATCAAATGAAAAATCCGTTGTTTCAAAGATAGTATCATCAGGCATGAAAGTTATTTTGGTTCCACGCCGCCTGGTTGTACCGGTTACTTCCAGCGGTGCGTCCGGTTCGCCACAATGGTACATCTGTCGCCAGATTTTACCATCACGGCGTATTTCCAGATCCAGCCATTTGGAAAGCGCGTTTACAACCGATACGCCAACCCCATGCAGACCACCAGAAACCTTGTACGAACTGTTATCAAACTTGCCACCAGCATGTAATACAGTTAAAGCTACTTCAGCAGCTGAACGACCCTCTGTGGGGTGCATTTCTGTGGGTATACCCCTACCATTATCAACCACTGTTACAGATCCATCAGTGTTAATAGTTACAAATACAGAATCACAATGTCCTGCAAGTGCTTCATCTATGGAGTTATCAACTATTTCATAAACAAGATGATGCAAACCTTGAGATGCTGTTGAGCCTATATACATGGCTGGACGCTTTCTTACAGCAGAAAGCCCTTCCAGTATTTTAATACTTTCAGCACCATAATCTATGTTGTTTTCTTGAGTATTACTATTTACATTATTCATATTTTGTTATTTTCCTTATGTCTTATAATACCGCTACTGACTTCAAATTCAGTTACATGGTTAAATTCGTACAGATCAGATAATTTTGAATTAGTAGTTGTTATGATGGTTTGTATATTATTACCGGTTATATGAGATATCAGGTTCTGTACACGTAATGTATCAAGTTCTGAAGTTATATCATCCAGTAGCAAAATTGGGTATTTACCAAAACAGATATTTATCTGTTCAAGTTCGGTAATTTTTAATGCCAAAACAAAACTTCTCTGCTGTCCCTGTGATCCAAACTGCTTTAGTTGTCTGTTATTAAGTAAAAACAGCAGATCATCACGATGAGGTCCGCGATTTGTCATGCCGCGTTGAAAATCCAGTTCCAATGAATCGCGAATAGTATCTCTATATCTATCAGCAGTTACGTCTGGTTTGTAATGCATTTTTACTTTTTCAGAATTATCAGAAATTTTATTATAGGATAATTCCAGGCAATCAGTTAGTTGTTTAACAAAAGATCCACGTGCAGTTATAATTTTTATTCCGGCTTCAATCAGTTGTTCATCAATAATATCAATATAGGATCTTTTTTTTTCTCTCAAAAGTACATTACGTTGTTTTAAGATATTATAGTAACGCTGGTATTTTTTCAGATAACCGATATCTGCGTGATATATGATTCTATCAAGATATTTCCTTCTTGCATCAGGTCCCTGTTTTATCATTAACAGGTCATCAGGATTAAATACTACAACTGGCATTTTACCTTGTAGTTCAGCAGCTGTATGTATGTTTTTTCCATCCAGAGTTACTTTTCTGAATGATTTATTTAAATTTATGTTTATCTGGTGCTCCAAACGACATGAATCAATAACTCCATATACATCGGCTGATTCTTTTTCATAGCAGATAAGGTCAGTTACTTTTGCTGATCTGAAGGTTCTGCCATTACCCAACAAATAAACAGCTTCAATCAGATTGGTTTTACCTTGTCCGTTTAAACCACAAATAATATTAAACTGCTTACAAAATGTTAAATCAGTTTCAGATATATTTCTGAAATTTTTTATAATTATTTTTTTCAGGTACACTTTGGTTTTAAAGTCGCATTGGCATAACTACTGCCAAAAGGCTATCTTCACTTTCCGGTAAAATTATTGTAGGTGAAAACTCATCCTTAAATTTCATTATTACTGTTTCATCTTCACAAGCAACCAGTACATCAAGAAGATATTGAGCATTAAAACGTACAGAAAAATTAACTCCTGAATATTCTATGTTTAAAACTTCTGTTGCGTCACCCAGTTCAGGGTTGTTTGAAGATATTTTTAAATTATTGTTGCTTATTTCAAACATTACACCTTTAAACTTTTCAGTTGAAAGAATAGACATACGTCTAACAGCGTGGTAGAGGTTTTCTTTATTTACTTTTACTATTAACTCATTGAAAGCTGGTATAACTCTTGTATAATCAGGATATTCTCCATCAATAAGCCTCATTATCAATGTAGTATTTTCACTTTTCAAAATTGCATTGTTATCTGCAAAGCCAAATTTTAACGTTGTATCTTTTTCTTCTGTAATTTTTTTAATTTCAAAAACACCTTTTTTAGGGAGTATTACACCAGTATTAAAGCTTTCATCAAAATCACCATCAACACTATGGCTTGATATTGACAGTCTGTGACCATCAGTTGCAACCATTTTCAAAACTTTTTCATTTTCCGAATGTTCTACCTTTATAAATACTCCGTTTAGATTATACTTTGTTTCATCATTACAAATTGCATAATATGTGTAATCTATCATTCTTTTAAAGATTGTTGATTTAATATCAATAAAATTATCTTCATTTACAGATAATATACTTGGAAATTCACTGGATGATAAACCAACTATATTATATTTGATTTTGTCACAAACAATTTCGATTCTGTCATTTTCTTTGACACTGATTGAAATTTCATTATTTGGAAGCTCTTTTATTATCTCATATATTTTTTTAGCGTTTACCGTTATTATCCCTGGTTCATAAACTGTGCATGGATAGTTTGCTTTTAAAGTAATATCAAGGTCAGTTGCTATTATATTAAGATTATTATCTGAAACTTCTAAAAGTGCATTTGATAATATTGCAATTGATGTTTTTTTTTCGATAATACCTTGTATTTTTTGAAACGCTCTTAGAAAAGTCTCTTTTTCTATTTTAAAAAACATTTTAGTTACTCCTTTAAATATTATTTATTTAAATAAGATAAACCTTATTATTGTTATTAGTCTTGTTGAAAGTGTTAATTACACGTAACTTACTGAATATAAAAGTATATTAAGGAAACAAGTATGTTTGGAAATACTCTGAAAATTCAATGTTTTTAACAGCACTCTGAAATTTAAAAATTATCAACAGACAATCAACAGGAATTATCTGAAAAATTGTTGATATGTTATTTGAGTAGTATATTTTTTATTTCTTCTATTATTTCCTGCGTTTTATTGTCAGTTTGTTTTTGTTTTTCTATTTTGTTCACTGAATAAATAACTGTTGAATGATCTTTGCCACCAAATTTACTACCTATGTCAGGAAAAGATGCTGTTGTCATATCACGGCAAAGCCAAAGTGCAATTTGACGAGCTTGTACAATTGCCTTTAAACGTTTATCTGATTTAAGGTCTGCAACCTTTAATCCAAAATATTCGGCAGTAACTTTTTGTATCAGATCTATATTTATCTCTTTTTTCTTATCCACCAGAATATCTTTAAGATTATGTTTTGCCATTTCAAGGGTAATAGGTATGTTTTGCAGGCTACTATATGCACCAAGTCTGATTAGCATACCTTCAAGTTCACGAACGTTTCTTATTTCACTGGATGCCAGAAAATAAGCAACATCATTTGGTAGCTTAATATTATTGGTTTCGGATTTTTTATTAAGTATTGCAATTTTAGTTTCAAGATCAGGAGGTTGAATATCTGCTATCAGACCCCATTCAAATCTTGAACGGAGTCTTTCCTCCAGGTTAGGAATTTCCTTGGGGAATTTATCAGAGGTTATTGCAATTTGCTTGTTATTTTCATACAAATTGTTAAAAGTGTGAAAAAATTCAATTTGTGTACGTTCTTTACCACTTATAAATTGAATATCGTCAATCAATAATAGATCAACTGAACGATAATAGCTGCGGAATTCATCCATCTTGTTAAGTTTGATACTATTAACCATTTCATGCATAAATTTTTCAGCTGAACAATAACAGATGTTTATATCAGGATTTTTTTCCAGAACATGATGACCAATAGCGTTTAGTAAATGGCTTTTGCCCAAGCCAACCCCGCCGTAGATAAACAGAGGGTTATATGTATTTGCTGGATTATTTGCTACTGCTGATGCAGCAGCATGCGCAAACTGGTTTCCTGAACCACTTACAAAGTGATTGAATGTGTATCGTGGATTCAGGGCAACGTTATTTTGTTTTATTTGCTGCTTATTAGTATTTTCAGGAACTTCTTCAGTGATATTATCTTCTTTAATGTAAAGATGCTCCTGCTTTATTTCAGGTTCTTCTGTGTTTAATTTAAATTTGATAGTAAAAGTTTTGTTTGCTGCAAAAGAAACAGCACTTTTAATCATTTCAAAGTAGTTATCCAGCAGCCACTCTTTAAAAAACTGGTTAGGAACTGTGAGAACAATCGTGTCTTCATACGAATCATTAAACTGTATAGGTTCAATCCAGTTTACAAAATTTTGTTGAGGGATAACTTTTTCAAGGTTATCCACAGCCATATTCCAGATTGTGTGAACAGGGTCAGATATCGGTTGTTGCATAGTATTTACACCAAAATCCAATCATTTTTTGATACAGTTTCAATAAAGTTTTCAACAAGGATATTAACAGATGTGGAAAATATAAAGCGTAGTTAAATCAAGCATTTACGTGTTTGAAAGCAGCTAATTCGAAATGTTTTCAATAACACTAGCAGAGCCGGTTGAGTTTTTCAATGTATAAGTGTATCCAGAAAAAAAAGTTGCAAAATCCGTATTCATTTATTATATAGTTAACCTCTTATAGAATTTACAGCAGAGTATTGTAAATAATTTCGTAACAGGATGGTGAATAACAGTGAAAAGAACGTATCAGCCAAGTAATACTTCCCGTAAACGTACCCATGGTTTTCTGGTTCGCATGTCAACAAAAAATGGTCGTCTGGTAATCAAGAACCGCCGCGCAAAAGGGCGTAAAAACCTGTCTGTCCAGATTCCAGTCAAATAACAAGTAACAATGCAGGTATTATTTTTGCGTGTCCGGTCAATCAGTTTTTCCTAAAAAAAATCGTTTATTAAGGCGCAGCGAGTATCTGCGCCTTAATTCTTTGAAAGACCCTGTTTTTAAAGGTAAAACCTTTATACTTTTTATGTCTTCAAATAATCTGGGTCTGGCGCGTATTGGCATAACTGCCAGCCGAAAGGTTGGAAATGCAGTGGCGAGGAACAGGGTAAAAAGATTGATTCGAGAATCTTGCAGACAACTTCTTTTTGCTTTGCCTGCTGCTGATATACTTTTTATTGCGCGTAAAGGGGCTGTTGAGTTTGAAGAGCTTTTCAAGCAGGAATTATCCTGCGCCCTGTCCAGGATAGGCTTGTGCTGATAATGGCCAGATTTCTGATTTTATTAATCCGCATATACCAGATAATTATATCTCCAGTTTTACCTCCTGCCTGCAGATTCCATCCCACATGTTCAAGTTATTCCATCGAATCTGTACGTCGTTATGGTTTTTTGCGTGGCACAATTTTGATGTTAAAAAGAATATTAAAATGTCATCCCTGGCATCCAGGCGGGTATGACCCTGTTCCCTGAAGGCGAGGTTAAATTTTATGGAAAAACGTGCTGTTGTAGCTGTTGTACTTTCAATATTGGTTTTTTATCTGTTTTCAGTTTATTTTGGTCCAAAACAGCAATCACCAGAACCTGTAAACCAGCAAACTGTCCAGCAGCCTGTTGATTCTGTTTCTTCCGGGCAGCTTGACAATTTTCCGACTGCCACTAAAATATCGGCAGACAAAGTTGAAGAAGTTACAGTTGATACAGAACTTTACACTGCAACCTTTACCGGTGCAGGTGCTGCTCTTAAATCCCTGACATTGAAAAACTACCATCAGACTGCCAGCACTGATTCATCCAAAGTAATCCTTGCTGCCAACGCTGATCCGGCTTTGCATACCTTTTCCACAGCAGGTCTACAGTTTGCACTGTTGCCAAATGCAGTTTACAGCCCTGATTCAAAAAGCTTAACAATACAGTCAGCAGAGCAGAAAAAGCTTGTTTTTACCCATGTCAGCAGTCAGGGCTATGTTGTACGTAAAGCATATACCTTTAGCGGGGACGGATACGGTATTGCTCTTGAAACCAGCCTTATAAACAACAGTCAGGCACCTTTGGTCGGTGCATTGGAATATATTATTACTGCACCCTTTGAGAACAAGGATAAGGAAGATCGTTTTGGCAGTTACGGATTCACAACTTTTGCTGATAACACTTTAAATACAGATGCACCTAAAGCAGTAGCTTCAGCCACAAAAAAATATGAAAAACCGGCATCTTGGGCAGGCATTACGGACAAGTATTTTCTTACGGCTTTGCTTGCAGAGGCAGGCAGTATTTCAGCCGTGGAAATCAAAAAAAATCAAGCCGGTTTCTTGGAATCTGCCTCCATAACTCCGCAATTTACCATTGTTCCAGGTCAAGCTATTGACTTCAAGCATAATATTTTTGTTGGTCCCAAAGATATTGACATTCTCAAGTCACAAGGTTCATCCCTTGAACAATCCCTTAATCTTGGCTGGTTTACTGTACTTGCCAAACCAATGCTGTATGCCCTTAAATTTTTCTACAACTTTGTGCATAACTACGGTATTGCCATCATTATAATTACCATTATCCTTAAAATACTGTTTTTCCCCTTAACTCACAAAAGCTACAAATCAATGAAAGCGATGTCCAAACTGCAACCTAAAATGGTTGCCTTAAAAGAAAAATATAAAAATGATCGCGATGCCATGAACAGGTCAATTATGGAGCTTTATCGCGAACACAAAGTTAACCCACTTGGTGGGTGCCTGCCGATGCTGGTTCAAATTCCGGTGTTTTTTGCTCTTTACAAGGCACTTATGTTTTCCATTGAATTGCGTCACGCGCCTTTCATGCTTTGGATAACCGATCTTTCAGACAAGGACCCATATTTTATTACACCTGTTTTAATGGGTGCCTCGATGTTCATACAGCAAAAAATGACCCCATCAAATATGGATGAAATGCAGCAAAAAATCATGCTGGGGCTGCCAGTTATTTTTACATTTATGTTTCTTTCTTTTCCGGCTGGTCTTGTTCTTTACTGGTTGGTGAATAATATCCTGACAATAGGACAGCAGTTTTACATCAATAAAATAATGAAAGATTAACCACAGGTTTTACTGTTTTTTGTAACGCCCTTGCTGTCTGGCACGGGCGTTTTTCATTTTATTTTTTGGCAAATATTTAAGGGCAGTTTATGAAATCACGCTTTATTGCGGATCTGCATATTCATTCACCTTATTCAAGGGCAACCAGCCCCACCAGCACTCTTGCAGGTTTGGCTGCCTGGGCAGGGATAAAAGGTGTAAAAGTTGTTGCAACCGGTGATTTTACGCATCCGGGCTGGCTTCAAGATATGGCTGACGCACTTGAACCTGCCGAGCCAGGTCTTTTTCGCCTGAAACATGAAATTCTGTTAAAATCCCCCTTACCGGATCATTGCCTTAAGGACAGCCAGACGCGCTTTATGCTGTCTGCCGAGGTAAGTTGCATTTACAAGCGACATGGAGCGGTGCGCAAAGTTCATAACCTGCTTTATCTGCCTGATTTTGCTTCAGTGGACAGAGTAAACGCCAAACTGGCTGCCATTGGCAATCTTAAATCAGATGGTCGCCCGATTCTGGGTCTTGACAGCCATGACCTGCTGGAAATTTTACTGGAAAATGCGCCAGATGGTTTTTTGGTACCAGCCCATATTTGGACACCCTGGTTTTCTCTTTTTGGCTCACGTTCTGGTTTTAACAGGATTGAAGATTGTTACGGAGATCTTGTTGAACACATATTCGCTTTGGAAACCGGGCTTTCTTCGGATCCGGATATGAACAGAATGATCTCGGCACTGGACAGGTTTGCGCTGATTTCAAATTCTGACAGCCATTCCCCTGCAAAGCTTGCCCGTGAAGCCAATATTTTTTCCACTGATTTGAGTTTTTACGGGATCAGGGATGCCATTCGCAGCAACCATAGGGATCATTTTAATGGCACCATTGAGTTTTTTCCGGAAGAGGGTAAATATTTTGCAAATGGTCATCGTAATTGTCAGGTATGCCTTGTGCCGGTTGAACCTGGCAGTCAACCGGAAATCTGTCCTGCATGTGGCAAGCAGTTGACCATTGGTGTCAAACAGCGGGTGATGGAACTGGCTGACCGTGTGCAACCATATTATCCGGAAAACGCTCCGGCAGTTTTTCATCTTCTTTCACTTGCGGAAATTTTATCTGAAATATTGAAAGTAGGGGCTGCCTCAAAAAAAGTCATGAACGCCTACAGCCGTCTGATTACGGAATTTGACTCAGAGCTTGATCTGCTGCTTTTAAGACCTGTAGATGAAATCAAACTTGTATCTCCGCTTTTGGCAGAAGCTGTGCAACGTATGCGTAATAGCCAGGTTAAGCGGCAGCCAGGCTTTGATGGTCAGTATGGCGTAATCAGAATTTTTGATGACCATGAACTTGCGACATCTGAAAAAAATCGGCAAAATCTTTTCTTAATCTGACGGAGCTGTCCATGTATATAGAAGATACTATAGCCGCCATCAGCACGCCGCCCGGAGAGGGTGGCATCGGCATAGTGCGGGTAAGTGGCATTGATGCAGAGAAAATAGGTCTGCAACTGTTCCGCTTCAAAAAGGGAGACAGTTTCCGCAGCCATTTCTTGCACTATGGATTGCTTCAGGATCAGCATGGTAACCGGATAGATGAAGCAATGGCAGTGCTGATGCGCAAGCCGGCATCTTACACCTGTGAAGATATACTGGAGCTGCATTGTCATGGTGGCTTGCTGGTTACAGAGCAGGTTTTGCAGGCTGTGCTTGCCAGTGGGGCACGCCTTGCCGAACCAGGTGAATTTACTCGGCGGGCATTTCTAAATGGTCGTATTGATCTGTTACAGGCTGAGGCAGTGATTGATACCATTCAGGCTAAAACCGTTGATTCGCTGCGTCTTGCACAAAACCAGTCCAGTGGCACAGTGTCTGCATATTTTTCAGAAATTGCTGACAGGCTTACAAAACTGTTGGCTACTGTAGAGGCGTATATAGATTTCCCTGATGAAGAGATTGGTACAAATCTGGAGTATGATACGAGCCAGGAACTGTCGGCAATTATTGCAATGCTGCAACAGTTACTGGCAGGTTTTGATGCAGGCTATCTGCTACGTGAAGGTGTTTCCATAGTCATCGCCGGCAGACCAAATGTCGGCAAGTCCAGTTTGCTCAACAGGCTGTTGTCAGAAAATCGTGCCATAGTTACCGATATACCAGGTACCACCCGCGATCTTATTGAGGAAGGGTTGAATATAAACGGTTTGCCGGTACGGCTGGTTGATACCGCAGGTATCAGGCAGACTGAAGATATTGTTGAGCAGGACGGTGTTCAGCGTGCAATTAAAAAAGCAACAGAGGCTGATCTGGCACTTTTTGTACTTGATGCTTCCAGCGGTTTTTTGCCGGAAGACCAGTTTGCATTTGATGCTTTGGGCGATGTAAAAACCCTGCTGGTGCTTAATAAGTCTGATTTGCCACCAGCACTGCGCTTGTCCTCTCCTTTGGATAAGCTGCCGCAAGTGACGATTTCGGCAAATACTGGCTTTGGACTGGACAATTTGCGCCATGCAATCAGCAGTACTTTTCTTGCTGATACTGCAAATGATCAGCTCAATCCGGTTACCATATCCCGCGTAAGGCACCGTGATGCAGTGCAATCTGCCATTGCCAGCCTTAAGCAGGCAGAAGTGGCTTTAAACAGCAAGTTGGGGCTGGAGTTTGTTGCCATAGAGTTGCGCGAGGCGGTTTTTTCAATGGGTCAAGTAACAGGTATAACCACTGCTGAAGATGTTCTGGATATGATATTTAGCTCTTTTTGTATCGGTAAATAATCTGTATACAGCAAGTGTTTTTGTTCTGATTACGTTAACTTTCCTCATCATGTTTTCAAGCTCTGTTATATGTTTCACGTGAAACATGGGAACCAACATGTACAATTATGAACGTCAATATGATGTGATTGTGGTGGGTGCAGGTCATGCCGGATGTGAAGCAGCACTGGCTTCTGCCCGCATAGGCTGTGCAACTTTGCTTCTTAATATGAACCTTGATGCCATGGCGGTTATGTCCTGTAATCCGGCAATTGGCGGGGTTGGCAAGGGGCATCTTGTTAAGGAGATAGATGCGCTTGGCGGCGAAATGGGCAAAAATATTGATGCGACAGGAATCCAGTTTAAAGTCCTTAATACCAGAAAAGGACCTGCTGTGCGGGCTTCGCGGGCACAGGCAGACAAGCAGTTGTACCGCTTGCGGATGAAGCGGGTGCTTGAAGAGCAGACAAACCTTTTCTGCAAGCAGGCAGAAGTAACGGCTCTTTATATCAAAGATGGTGTAGTCGCTGGTGTGGAAACCCGTGACGGTGTGCGGTTTATATCCAAAACTGTTGTACTGACCACCGGAACTTTTATGCGGGGCATGATGCATATTGGTTTTAACAGCTTTTCCGGCGGCAGAGCTGGTGATCCAGCCTCAATAGGCTTGTCGGCACAGCTGGAGCAGCTGGGTTTTGAGGTGGGTCGCCTGATGACCGGAACTCCGGCAAGGCTGGATCGGCGCACCATTGATTTTTCAAAGCTTACGGCGCAGCCAGGAGATGACCCGCCACAGCCATTTTCTTTTGACAGTACGCAGATTGTATTACCGCAGGTGCCGTGCCATATCACCTACACCAATCAGCGCACCCATGAAATCATCCGTAACGGATTGCAACGTTCTTCCCAGTACGCCGGCATTATTGCCGGTGCTGGTCCACGTTATTGCCCCTCCATTGAAGACAAAATCGTCCGTTTTCCTGATAAAGAGCGGCATCAGGTTTTTATTGAGCCGGAAGGGCTGGAAACAGTGGAAGTTTATCCAAACGGCATGTCTTCATCATTACCGATTGATGTTCAGCTTGATTTTTACCGCTCCATAGCAGGTCTGGAGCAGGTGGAGATGACCCGTCCTGGTTACGGGATTGAGTATGATTATATCAATCCGATTCAGCTGCAAACCACGCTGGAAACAAGGCTAATCAGTAATCTTTTCCATGCAGGTCAGATAAACGGTACTTCAGGTTATGAAGAGGCAGCAGCGCAGGGGATACTTGCCGGAATCAATGCAGCACTGCGGGCAAAGGGTAGTGAGTTGGTCAGGCTGGGACGCGATCAAGCCTATATCGGGGTTATGGTGGATGATCTGGTTACTCTGGGCACAACCGAGCCTTACCGGATGTTTACTTCCCGCGCTGAATATCGGCTTTTGCTGCGTGAAGATAATGCTGATCTGAGACTGCGGGAGTTGGCGCACAAAGTTGGTCTGATTCCGGAAGAGCAATACCTGCTTTTTTGTAAAAAACGTGATCAGATAGCTGAAGAGTACAGCCGAGTGCAGCAAAAGCGGATTGGTCATACTGATGATGAACAGATATGGCTTGCAAAGCATGATTGTGCAGATATTCAAAAAGGTACAACTGTTGAACAGGTTTTACGCAGACCGCAGATAGGTTATGCAGAGCTGGCTGAAATTGATGCAGTGGCAGGTGGGCTGGATGCTGCGGTAAGCCACCAGGTTGAGATACAGATTAAATATAAGGGTTATCTTGACCGCCAGCAGGAACAGATTGAGCGTTTGCGCAAACTGGAAAACACAAAAATACCAGACGGGATTATCTATCACGAAATATCGGGGCTTACCGCAGAGGTAAAAGAAAAGCTGGAAAGATTTCGTCCGGAAACCCTGGGGCAGGCATCCAGAATACAGGGTGTGACACCGGCAGCCCTGGCATTGCTCGCCATTGTGCTGAAATCAGCAGATAAAAAGCAATGAGTGGAAAACTTTTGCAAACAGGAGCCGCAAGCTTTGGCTTGCAGCTTTCAGAAAAAGAGATTGCCAGTTTCATAGTTTATCTTACAGAACTGCAACGCTGGAACAGATCTTTCAACCTGACTGCCCTTAAAAATTCAGACGAAATTATTATCAAGCATTTTGTTGATTCATTAAGCCTTGTGCCACTTTTAAACAAAGGGGAGCATCTGCTTGATGTTGGTTCCGGTGCAGGACTGCCAGGGTTGGCAGTGGCGATTTTACGTAAAGATGTAACAGTTACCACTCTTGACGCAGTTGCAAAAAAAATCGGTTTTCAGCGGCATATTTGTCGTAAGCTTGGTCTTTGTAATGTTACTGCCGTTCACCAACGGGTGGAGCATCACCTTAAAGAAAACCCTGAATTTTATTCTGTGGTTACTTCCAGGGCTTTTAAGGATTTGTCTCGTTTTTCACAACTTGCCGGTGGTTTGGTAAAACCTGGTGGCAGGTTGATTGCCATGGCAGCAGATACAGTAGAAAGTGATTTTACTCAATGGACAACAGCTGGGGCGTTTACCGTGCAAGAAAGTATCAATTATAGCTTACCAGAGGGTATGGGCAGCCGAAAACTGATTGTCTTGAGCAAACCCATTGAAAACAATCAGCTTTTTAGGTGGTCGCTCCAAATGGCTTAGAATCGGTTTTTACAAGATTTCCCGAGGGTTTGTCTGGCTTTTTGATGAAAATCGCTTACAGGGCAATTAAGACAGCAAAACCATGGAATGGGCAAATTTGACCTTAACAGGCTTCCTCATGACGTTTTTCAAAGCTCTGTTAAAGCAGGGGATGTTGTGATGCTTATACGGGTTTACTACGAAGATACGGATGCAGCAGGGGTGGTTTATCATTCCAATTACCTTGATTATTGCGAACGTGCCCGCACTGAATTTTTAAGAGAGCGCGGTTTTTCGGTTGCCGAGCTGGCAGCTGCAGGTGCCGTGTTTCCGGTGGTGCGGATGGAGGTTGATTTTAAGGCTGCTGCCAAGCATGATGACCTTTTGTGTGTTGAAACCATAGTGGAAAAAATCAATGGCTCATCAATTGTTTTTCGACAACAGATTTACCATGAAGCGGATCATAAACTGCTGGTGAGGCTGCTGGTTACTTTGGCTTGCGTTAATGATAAGCTTAGGGCGCGGCGTATACCGGTAGAGTTGCGGGCTTTACTTTCAGAAGAGGTTTTGGATGCAGATCAGAGCTGATATGGACAGAAAAGAGGCGTTGGCACTGTTGCAGGAGTGCGATTTGCTTACCCTTGGTGAAAAAGCTAATGAAATCAGGCAGAAGCTTCACCCCGAAAACAAGGTGACTTTTGTGGTGGATCGCAATGTCAATTACACCAATGTGTGCGAATCCAGGTGCAGTTTTTGCGCATTTTACCGTGATTTTGATGCTGTTGATGCCTATCTGCTTGACCACGAAACCATACTTGCCAAAGTAGCTGAACTGGTGGAGCAGGGCGGCACGCAGCTACTGATGCAAGGCGGTTTGCACCCAAAACTGGGTCTTGATTACTTTACGGAGCTTTTTCAAAAGATTAAAAAACAGTTTCCACAGGTGCAAAACCATTCCCTGTCACCAGCAGAAATTTTTCACCTTGCAGAGCAGAGCTCCCTCAGCATTAAAGAAACTTTAGCCTGTCTACAGCACGCAGGGCTTGATTCACTACCAGGTGGTGGTGCAGAAATTCTGGTGGATGAGGTGCGTCAGGCGATTTCACCCCGTAAAATCGGCTGGCAACAGTGGCGTGAGGTGATGCTGGTCGCTGCTTCACTGGGTATGCTGACCACAGCCACCATGATGTTTGGCAGCAAGGAAACACCGCAGCAGATAATTGAACATATCTTCAGAATCAAAGAGATGCAAACAGCTGGCAGTTCCTTCAGTGCGTTCATTCCCTGGACATACCAGCCAGGCAATACCCAACTTGGCGGTGATACGTCCACTGGTGTGGAGTATCTGAAGGTGTTGGCGTTATCACGGATTATCCTGGACAACATCCCCAATGTGCAGGCAAGCTGGGTAACCCAGGGTGCAAAACTTGCACAGGTTGCCCTGTTTTTTGGTGCCAATGATCTTGGCGGCACCATGCTGGAAGAAAACGTCGTGGCAGCAGCAGGTTGCAGTTTCAGAATGTCTCGGCAGGAGATGATTGATCTGATCAAGGGAGCCGGTTTTGAAGCTGCTCAACGCAACACTGCCTATGGTCTGATAAACTCCTGATTATTTGATACTGGATAAAAGATAAACCCTATGATTCCTTACAAAATGGTTGAAAATAATGCTGATTTAGCTGCGCTGTGCAAGCTGTTGATGGATGAACAGGAAATCGCCTTTGATCTTGAAGCTGATTCCCTGCATCATTATCAGGAAAAAGTTTCCCTTTTGCAGCTGTCAAACCGCAAGTCAACCTGGTTGGTAGACCCATTAAAGGTTAATAATTTCAAGCCATTATCCCAGTTATTGTCTGTTGCACAGCAGCTTGTTGTTTTTCACGGTGGTGATTACGATATCCGTTCCTTGCACCGTGATTTTGAGATTACAGTGGCAAATGTTTTTGACACCATGATTGCGGCACAGTTTGCCGGATATACAGAATTTGGGTTGGCTGCGCTTTTGCATGAGCTGTTTGGCGTAAAGCTGGATAAAAAGTACCAAAAAGCTGACTGGAGCAAACGACCGCTGGCTGATGAAATGGCTGAATATGCAGCAAATGATACCGCACACCTCCTGCAATTAGCCGATATTTTGCGTGCTAAGCTAACAACTCTGGGCAGACTGGATTGGGTTTTGGAGGAATCTGCGCTGTTGGCTGGCAATCGTGCGGTTGAAAAGAACAAAGAACAGCTTTTTCTGCATTTTAGAGGTGCCGGCAAGCTTAAGTCGCGTAATCTGGCAGCTTTGGAATGTTTGCTGCAATTTAGGGACAAACAGGCAAAAAAAATGGATAAACCGCCCTTTAAGGTGCTGCCTAACGATGCTTTAATGACTATCGCCCAGGCATTACCAAAATCAAAAGCAGAGCTGGATGCAATCTCCGTTATTCCGGCAAAACTGCTTGAACGCTATGGAAAAGAGCTTGTCCAGCAGGTGTTACAGGCAATGGAAATACCAAACGACAGGTTACAGGTTTTTCCGCGTAAAGGTCAGATAATGGAGGCAGCAGTAAAAAAACGGCTGGCAAAATTAAAAAATTGGCGTGAGCAGTTTAGTGTTAAGCTGCAACTTGCGCCTGGCCTGGTGGCACCCAACTGGCTGCTGGAGCGGATAGCTGTCAAAGTTCCAACCACTTTGTCAGAACTTTCCGAAATAACTGGTATCCGTAATTGGCAACAAAATCTATGGGGAGCAGAAGTGGTGGATATCATGGCTACAAAAACAGCCACTGAACAGGTTGTGGTGTAAAAATGAAACTGGGGCTTTTGGGCGGTACCTTTAATCCGGTTCACCAGGCACACCTGCGGATTGCCGAAGAGGCACGGGAGGCAGCAGGGCTTGATCAGGTGCTGTTTATTCCGGCAGCTGATCCGCCACACAAGCCTTTGGCATGGGATATGCCTTTTGAACAACGTTTCCGGATGGTTCAACTTGCCATTGCAGATAATGAACAGTTTGATCTTACAGACATTGAAAACAGGCGTACAGAAAAATCATATACGGTTGAAACCATTAAGCAATTACGCAAGCATAGTTCAAAAGATGAACTGTATTTCATCATAGGTAGCGATTCGTTTTTTGAGTTGGGATTATGGTATCAGTACCAAAAACTTTTTGAACTGACTTCACTGGTGGTTATTGTGCGCCCGGGCAGTGAACCGGTGGAGCCGCTGCAAAAACTGCCACCAGATGTTCAGGGTCAGTTCAGCCAGAAATCTGCAAATTTGCTACAACATGCCAATGGTAACAGGATTATTTTTGCCAAAGGCACACCGCTGGATATTTCGTCCAGCAGATTGCGGGAAATGGTCACCGCCGGTCAGTCGATCCGTTATCTGGTACCATCTGCCGTAGAAAATTATATTGCCCAGAAGGGATTGTATCGACATGAATGAACATGGCGCAGAGTTGCCCGAAAAAGAACCACTTGAAATTGTACTTGACTGCGCAGAACTGGCAGCTGATAAAAAAGCTTATGATATCAGCATATTGGATATTAGTGGCATCAGCACCATTGCTGATTTTATGCTGATAGTTTCCGGTCAGTCGGATAAGCAGAATCAGGCGATTTGCGAACATATCCGCAAAGCCATGAAAAAGTATGGCAAAGTACATGAAATTGAAGGAGAAACCGAAGGCAAGTGGATTGTGATGGATTATGGTTATCTGCTGGTGCATATCTTCCATGAAGAGCAAAGACATCGCTATGATCTGGATGGTCTTTGGGAAAAAGCTCAAAGGATTGAGCTGCCGCTAGAGTTAAAAACCGCTGCTGTTGCCAACAAAGCCTCGTTCAACATCTGAGCATATTTTGCATGAAGTGCCGTGTAATCTGGCTTGGCAAGAGCCGTGAACAATGGGTTAAAACTGCAATAGATGAGTATGCAGGACGGATTAAACATTATCTGCCTTTTTTTCTGAACGAGCTGAAAGAGGAAAAAGATGCGCAATCAGCAGCAGGTCGCCACCGTGAAGGAGAGCGTTTGCTGAAACAGCTTTTACCGCAAGCCATATTGGTGGTGCTTGATGAAAAAGGCAGGCAGATGAACTCGGAAGCTTTTGCAACCTTTATTGGTCGTCACCGTGATGAAGGTACTACGGAAATGGTTTTTGCCATTGGCGGTGCCTACGGTTTTAGTGATGAAGTGCGCAAACGTGCTGATTTTACGCTTTCACTTTCAGCCATGACTTTTACACATCAGATGGTGCGCCCGTTTTTGCTGGAGCAGATTTATAGGGCATGTACAATTTTGAACAGAGAACCCTACCATCACTAGAAGTCTGTCTGTAAAGGGTGCAGGTAATAGGGCTACAGATTCATGACAGAAGTTATCAGACTTGAAAATATACGTCGGGTTTTTGGCGAAGGCGATCATAAGGTTGAAGCATTGCGCGGGGTTTCCTTTGCCATTACCCAGGGTGAGTTTGTAGCAATTATGGGGGCTTCAGGCAGTGGCAAATCCACCTGTATGAACACCCTTGGCTGCCTGGATCGTCCCACCAGTGGTACTTACTGGCTGGATGGGATTGATACTGCCAGAATGACTGCCGATCAACTGGCAGAGGTGCGCAACAAAAAACTGGGTTTTGTGTTTCAGGGTTTTAATCTGCTGGCACGTACCACAGCGGTTGAAAATGTGGAGCTGCCACTGGTATACGCCGGTGTTCCTTCAGCGGAGCGACATCAAAAAGCAAAGGCCGCACTGGAAAGGGTAGGGCTGGCTGAACGGATGAACCACACCAGTGCACAGCTTTCGGGCGGGCAGCAGCAGCGGGTGGCCATTGCCCGTGCGCTTGTTAACAACCCGGCAGTGATTCTGGCAGATGAGCCCACTGGTAACCTCGATACTGCCACCACCAATGAGATAATGGAGCTTTTCAGTGAGCTGCATCGCCAGGGGATTACCATTGTCATGGTTACCCACGAACCGGAAGTAGCTGAATATGCCTCGCGGCAGATTGTTTTTCGGGATGGTAATATAATTTCCGATACTGTGCAGCGTGCCGATTTTTGAGAATAATATCAAAGGATACCAGTACAACATGTCCCACAGCACGGCTGACTACGCAGTTTTTTACATAAACCGCCTGCTTGATCTGGCAGCAAATCATTTGAAAGTATCCCGCCATAATGTTGCCAAAGATTGCTGTGAAAAAGTATTGGCAATGCAGCCAGATAATCTGGAGGCAAAATACCTGCTTGCTCGGGTTGCTGCCCAAGAAAAGGATTACAAAACCGCTGCTTCGCTTGTAGCGCCTTTGGTGATGGTTCAATCAGCGAGCGGCAAACTTCTGGATGATTTTTATCAGTTTCACAAAAAGGCTGGTCAGTTGCCTTTGGCACTGGAGCATCTGAAGGCTTTGTCAGCAAAAAATCCTGATATTTACGGGGTTTGGTTCTGTCTGGCAAAAATTTATACTGATAACAACAACCTGGACGCTTTTTTGCAGGCTGCAAGCAGGGCAAAGGAGTTGGCAGGTGGCAAGCATGAGCGTTATTTTGAGCTTGCCAATATTTATATTACAGCAAACCAGCTTGTTGCTGCGGAAGCCTGTCTGCACGCAGCTTTAAAGCAGGCTCCCGAACATCCGGATTACTGTAATGTGATGGGCGGTCTTTTAAAAAAAGCGGGCAGATCAGACGAGGCGGTGGAGTATTACACTACGGCTGTTGCAACAATTGATCTGCATCAACCTGAAGCCAGGCTCACCAACTTCCTTATGAACTGTATCAGTACAAGCAGGATGACACCGGAGCAAACTTTTGCACAACACCAATACTGGGGAGAGCGGTTGTGCCAGGCAGTCAACAGGTTTCAGTTTGATAGAACAGCATACAGCTCTGACAAGGTGTTGAATATCGGCTATGTTTCTGCTGATTTCTGTAAACATCCGGTGGCGTTTTTTCTGGAGCCGTTGCTGCGTGTGGCAAGTAATCCGGCTTTCAGGGTTTTTCTTTATTATAACCGTGAAAAAGAGGATTATCTTACAGAGCAGATTAAAGAGCGCGGTTATGGCTGGCGGAATATTCATGGCAGGACTGATGATGAGGTTTGCGAGCTTATCCAAAATGACAAAATAGATATTCTGGCAGACTTAAACGGATGGACTGCCCATAATCGTCAAAAAGTGTTTGCAGCCAAGCCTGCTCCGGTGCAGATCAGCTGGCTTGGTTATGCTCACTCAACAGGTCTGCCCACCATTGATTATCGTTTTAGCGATGCCATAGCTGACCCGCCAGGCACAACTGAACATCTGCACACTGAAAAACTTTACCGTTTGCAGGATTGTTTTACAGCCTATAATCCGGTGACCACTGCACCTGATCCACTGCCTTTGCCCTGTACAGAAAACGGTTATATCACCTTTGTTGCCTATAATAATCTTACCAAAACCAATGACCAGCTGCTTGAGTGGTGGGCTGAAATACTGAAGCAGGTGCCAGACTCACGTTTAATGCTGAAAAGCGACGCCTTTGGAAAGGATGTCTGTTTTAAAGAAGAATGGCTTGCCCGCTTTGCCAGACTGGGAATAACCGCGGAACAGGTGGTGTTAAACGGTACACAAGTGGAAATAAACAATCATTTTACAACACTTGGCAATGGCGATATTTTTCTGGATAGTTACCCCTATAATGGCACAACCACCACCTGCGAAACCCTCTGGATGGCAGTACCGGTAATTACCCTGGCTGGCAGATCGCACATTGCTCGGGTATCAGCCAGTATTTTGACCAGTATCGGCGCACCGGAGCTTATTGCCAGTAGTCCGCAGGAATATATAAGCAAGGCAGTGGAACTGGCAAAAGACAGGCAACGGTTGCAGTATTACAGAGATAATCTGCGCCAGATGATGCAAAAGTCATCACTGCTTGATCTGCGTGGTTTAACCCGTAAACTGGAGGCAGCGTACCGTGATATCTGGTATAAATGGTGCAACGGAACCGGCTGATCCATTCTTTAACAGAGCTTTGCAAAACCATTGCTAAGACTGTCCACTTTGTTGTGAGATGCCCGTTTCCCCGACTAACTTTGAACAATCAAAACGCCTTGAAAGACCGTTGTAAAACATCGCTGTAAAGCGGTCTGGCAGCAAAAAGCTGAACAGTGTTTCCAGATTTTTCCCTTGATTTCAATGGAATAGTTATGGTATTGAGGCATACTGTATACAATTTATCACAGGTTAAAACAGCAATCAGGTTAATTATTTAAACAGATTGAGATAACAGGTTTTTGTCTGTAGCGGAGGTGCATGTGGCACAGGTCGTTTTTTCCACTTGGGGTAGAAAGGTTGTTGATAACAGAAACGTGTCCGGAGAGACGACAAACGTTGCCTTCCGCCTGCCAGTGGCATTTGATGGTCAGCAGCCGCTCAGGGCTTTTATGGGCTGGGACGGGCTGATTGTCTTTGACAAGGATGTTGATATTCCGGCAATGACCGCTGAGTATATGCTGAGGGTACAAAATCTTTACTGCTGCGGTAAATGCACCCCTGGCAAAAAAGGTACCAAGGTACTGGCTGATCTGCTGCAAAATGTGCTTGCCGGTAAAGCCAAAGAAGAAGACTTTGAGCAGGTATCTGATCTGCACGCCTTATTGCAAAATTGCAAATGTACGCTTTGCCCCAGTGCCACTCAGCCTGTACTTGATGCCATAGAACATTATCGGGATGATTTTATGGCTGTGCTTTCTGGTCAGCGTTCTGCCAAACAGGAAAAATATCTGCACAAAATAACCGCACCATGCATGGATCGCTGCCCTTCCCACATTGATATCCCCAAATATATCGAAGAGATAAAAAACTACCAGTTTAGCGATGCCCTTGCCACCATCCGTGAAAACATGCCGATGCCGGCAGTTTGCGGAAGAGTCTGCCCGCACCCGTGTGAGTTTGCCTGCCGTCGTAAAAATGTAGATGATGCAGTAAATATCATGGTGCTAAAGCGTTCAGCCTCTGATTTTGAGTGGATGCACAACCTGACTCCACCAATGCAGCCAAAACCAAGGAAAAACAAGACAGTGGGTATTGTCGGTGCCGGTCCTGCCGGTCTGACCGCAGCCTATTACCTTGCCCTTGAGGGTTACAACAGCACCATTTATGAGGCTTTGCCGGAAGGTTTTGGCGGTGGCATGATTGCCGTGGGTATCCCACCCTACCGTATGCCACGGCACCTGCTGCAACGGGATATTGATATTATCCAGGCAATGGGTGTTGATATTGTCTATGATTGCCGGGTTGGTAAGGATATCTCCCTTGCCGATATGAAGGCAAAACATGATGCCGTGTTTATCGCTCCTGGTGCGCACCGCTCCAAGCCGATGGGTGTGGAAGGTGAAGACAAAGGTTACAAAGGCTTCCTGCCGGGCGGCATTGATTTTCTGCGCGAAGCCTATATGGGTCGCCCAACCGGTATGGGTAAAAAAGTCTGTGTGGTGGGCGGCGGTAACACTGCCATTGACTGCGTAAGGGTTGCCCTGCGGGAAGGTGCTGAAGAATCCATACTGCTTTACCGTCGTTCACGCAATGAAATGCCAGCTGATGTCTGGGAAGTTGATGGTGCCGAGGAAGAAGGTGTAAGATTTGAGTTCCAGGTGCTGCCCACTAGGATTATCGTGGATGACAATGATCAGGTTACTGGCGTTGAGTGTGTTCGGATGGCACTTGGTGAGCCTGATGCTTCTGGTCGTCGTCGCCCCGAGCCTGTGCCAGGCAGTGAGTTTGTTGTTGAGTGTGATACTGTAATACCAGCCATTGGGCAGGATGCTGATCTAAGCTTTATTCCACCGGAAATGGGTATAGATATCACCAAGTGGAATACTGTAGTTACCAAGTATCTGCCGCTTAAGGATGCTGCCGGAAAAGATCTTAATGACAGCATGGGTAACCCACTGTCCCGCACCCTGATTACCGATTGCGACGGAGTTTTTGCCGGTGGTGATGCTGAAATAGGTCCCCTTACAGTGGTGGCATGTATCGGCAACGCCCACCGTGCTGCCAATGTTATTCAACGCTACCTGGAAGAAGGAAAGGCTTACATTACCGAGCAGGAGGTTTTTGAGGATCTGCTCACCTATCTGGGTGTTTATGATAAAAACGAGGAAGTACCATGGCTTGACTCTGCTGCCCGCTCCAATCAGTTGGAAGTGCATGGACGTGAACGGGCTGCGGCAGGTAATTACCAGGAAATTGAGCTGGGTTTCCCTGATTCAACTGCCCAGGCTGAAGCAGACAGATGTCTTCGGTGTTACAGAATGGCAATGGTTGCACTGTAAGGAGATCCTGTAAAACCACTGTAAAAGCCTTCTTTCATAACTCCATTAGTGAATTTAACTTTGTATAGGAAACAAGCAATGGCAAACACTGAAAGCTGTAGCACCAATAAAAACATTACCTTGACCATTGACGGCAGGGATGTGCAAGTTCAGGAAGGAAGCACTATCCTGGAGGCTGCACAAAAACTGGGCATACATATTCCCACTCTCTGCTGGCTGGAAAAAATCTCCACCACCGGTGCCTGCCGGATTTGTGCTGTGGAGATTGAGGGTGTTGGCAGGCCAATGACCGCCTGTAACACACCTGTAAAGGAAGGGATCAGGGTAACGACCCAATCGCCTGCGCTTGAAACAATACGCCGCAAGACAATGGAACTGATGCTGGTTAACCACCCGCTTGATTGTCCTGTTTGTGATGCTGGCGGAGAGTGTGAACTACAAGATACATGTTATGCCCTGGGTGCTGACAAGCCAGGCTATTCTGCTGTTTTGGAGCGGATGCCGATCCGTTATGATTGGCGACTGCTGGAAAGCGACCCAAACCGTTGTATCCTGTGTGAAAAATGCGTCAAGGTGTGCCGTGAAGTAACTGGTACAGCAGCCATTGAAACCCAAAACCGTGGTGACCGCGCCCTGGTGGAAACCGTATCCGGCAAACCGCTTGATTGTGATTTCTGTGGTAACTGCATAGCTGCCTGCCCCACCGGTACCCTGATCAGCAAGCCTTTCAAGTTCATGGCGCGTTCCTGGTCATTAAAAGTAAAGGAAGGTATCTGTGCCTTTTGCTCCAGTGGCTGCCAGATTGAGTACCATATAAAAGATGGCAAGGTCGCTCGGGTAACCAGTGATGACAGTAATTACAATAATGGTAATCTCTGTATTAACGGACGTTTTGGTTATGCTGCCTTTAACTCTTCCGAACGGCTGCTTGAGCCGATGATCCTTGGTGTTGATGGTGTCCGCAAACCAGCAACCTGGGATGCTGCTTTTTCCACTGCTGCTTCTGCCCTTAAGCAGGTAATCAGCAATCATGGCGCAAAGGCAGTGGCAGGTATTGCGTCACCACGGGTAACCAATGAAGAAAATCTGCTGTTTGCCAGGTTGATTAAAGAGGTTATCGGCAGTCCCAACCTTGATTCAGAAGCGTCCCTTGGCTACGCTCCTGCCCAGGCTATCCAGCAAAAAATGATCGGCTGTACAGGTGCCACAGCTGCCATGGATAAAATAGAGCAGGCTGGCTGTATTATTGTTTTAGGCAGCGACCTTAAAGCAGAATCTGCCGGTTTTGGCTATCGCGTGATTAAGGCGGCAACAAAAAACAATGCCAAACTACTGATTGCAACAGCTCGTCCAACTTCACTTGATAAGTTTGCCAATGTAACTTTACGTTACAAGGCTGGTTCTGAAGCTTTTGCCGGACTTGGTTTAATCAAGGCGTTGCTGGCTTCCGGCAAGCAGCTGGCGCAAACTGAAGGGATTGAACAATTAAAACAGTCAGTTGCGGCAATTAGTTTTGATCAGATCAACATGGCAACAGGCTTGTCAGAAGCTGATTTCGCCGAAGCTGTCGCTCTTGTTAATGAGCCTGTGGCATTGCTTTACGGGCATGAATTTATCCGCAGTACCGATGCAGCATCGGCTGTAACCGCTGCTGTTAACCTTGCTGTTTTAACTGGTGGTGAAGTTTTCCCCATTGATGAGAAAAACAACATGCAGGGTATGCTGGATGCCGGTGCGGTGCCTGCTGAAAATGGTAAAAACCTTGCAGGTATTATGGATGCCATTGATAAAGGCGAAATCCGTGCCCTGGTTGTCATGGGTACTGATCTGCCCCATATTCTGCCCAACCGTGCAAAAACAGAAGCTGCATTGAAAAAGCTTGAATGTCTGATAGTGCTGGATATTTACCCAACCTCAACCAGCCGGTATGCACATATTCTGTTGCCTGCTGCCACTGCTGCTGAAAAAGGTGGTACATTCACCACAGTGGATAACAGGGTACAAAGTTTTGCTGCTGCAACGGTTCCAGCCGGTGAATCCCGCCCTGATTTTGATATCCTTGCCGAGCTTTATACCCTGCTATCTGAACAGCCGGCTCCGGCATTTGCTGAACTGCAACAAATAGCTGCCAACGCAGCCAGCAAGTCAGCAAAACAAAAAGTATTGTTGCCATTGCAGCCAAAGGCATCTTCCACAGCATCCATGACCATGCTGGCAGCACCGATTATCCGCCACAATGGTAGCTATTCCAGTTGGTCAGAAAACAACCGTCTGGTTTCCAAAGAAGCTGTTGCACTTTTGTCTGAAGTAGATGCCAAACGTATCGGTCTGGCTGATGGCAGCATTGCAACCATTGCAGCCAATAACGGATCAATTACATTGCCTGTTCAGGTGCTAGAGGAGATACCTGCCGGTTTGGTGGTGGTTCCCAATCATTTTCCGGAAGCTGAGCTGTCAAGCCTGTTTACTTCCCCAGCGGCAACTGTATCGGTTACTGTAACGAAAAGCTGAAATTGTAAATTGATATAACAAATCTGTATCTGAAACGCCGCGTTAAACGCGGCGTTTTCTGTTAATAAATGGTGGAATTTTATGCTGCAACTTGACAACCTGAGTAAGGATTTTGCCGGAAACATGCTTTTTGGCAACATCAGCTGGCATCTGCGCAAAGAGGAGCGGGTGGCACTAATCGGTGAAAATGGAGCAGGCAAATCAACCCTGATGAAGATTATTGCCGGGCTTGAGGAACCATCTGCTGGCGAAATCCGCCTTGCCAAAGGGGCAAAGGCTGCTTACCTGCCGCAAGATGGCATTATAAGCAAAGGACGCTCATTGTTTGATGAAGCCCGTTCTGCCATGACTGAGCTGCTGGGGCTTGAAGATGAGCTGAAGCATCTGGAAACAAAGCTTGCACAACTACCACCAGCAGGTACTGAGCACGATAAGCTGTTACAGCAATATGGTCAGCAGCAAGAGCGTTTTCGCAATCTTGGCGGCTATGTCATGGAGGCAGAGATAGGCACGGTGCTTAAAGGGCTGGGCTTTGAACAAAAGGACTGGCATACCGATTGCGGCAAATTTTCTGGTGGCTGGCAGATGCGGATAGCTTTGGCGCGTCTGCTTTTGCAAAAACCGGATCTTTTGCTTCTGGATGAGCCGACCAACCACCTTGACATAGAAGCCCGCAACTGGCTTGAGCAATACCTGTGCAGCTATCCGGGTTCTGTAATCCTGGTTTCCCATGACCGTTTCTTTATGGACAAGGTCTGCTCAAGAATTGCAGAGGTCTGGAACCACACAATCACCGATTACCATTGCTCCTACTCTACATACTTAATCCAGCGCGAAGAAAGGGTTGCAGCCCTTAAAGAAGCAAAAAAGCGTCAAGATGAAGAGATACTAAAACATGAAGAATTTATCCGCCGTTTTCGCTATTCAGCCAGCAAAGCTGCACTTGTGCAATCCCGCGTAAAACAGTTGGAAAAAATTGAGCGGATAGCTTTGCCGCCTGAACGTAAAAAAATCCAGTTCCAGTTTTCACCTGCAATTAAAAGCGGACGTATTGTGTTGGAACTAAAGGAACTTAGCAAAAGCTATGGCGAAAAAACAGTACTTGAAAAGGTTGATCTGACCATTGAAAGCAAAGAACGGATTGCGCTGGTAGGGCATAATGGTGCCGGTAAATCCACCTTAATGTCTGTATTGGCAGGAGGCGATTTCCAAAACGGTCAGTTAATACCCGGGCATAACCTTGTTATTGGCTATTTTGCGCAGGATCAGGCAAATATCCTTGATCCGACACGTACAGCCTATGAAGAGCTGTACAGTGATTGCCCCTACGAAATGGTACCCAGGCTAAGGGATATTCTGGGTGCTTTCCTGTTTTCCGGCGATGATATTCATAAGCAGGTGGCGATACTTTCCGGTGGTGAGCGTAACCGGCTGGCTCTTGCCAAAATGTTATTAACACCTGCCAATCTGTTGCTGATGGATGAACCGACCAACCATCTGGATCTGTTCAGTAAAGAGGTGCTGCTTGCGGCTTTGAAAAAGTTTGCTGGTACAGTTGTTTTTGTTTCCCATGACCGTTACTTTGTGAACTCCCTTGCCACACGGGTGATTGAGGTGGCTGATGGCAGGTTAACCAGCTATTACGGCAATTATGACTATTACCTGTCCAAAAAAGAGAATAGTGCCCTGCCGGATAACATTTCCGAGGCAGATTGCAAGGGTGTATCAGCAGTGCAAAAACCGACCCAGACAGTATTACCAAGCAAGGAAGAGCGGATTAAAGAGCGTGAGGAGCAAAAGCGTATAAAGCGGGAAGAACAGGCAAAAATCAAACAACAACAGCTGGTTGAACAGAAAATTGCAGAAATCGAACAACAAATAATGCTGCTTGAAGAAAAGATGAATAGCTCGGGTTTTTTTGATGATCCGGAGCAGGGACTGCTTGCCGGAGAGGAGCATGCACGCCTGACTACAGAGCTTGATAACTTATATCAACAGTGGGAAGCAGTCACAGACTGATTTGTCCGTGCATTTTATGTCAAAAAGCAGTATAAAATCAGTTTGTTGTTATTTAACACGGCAGTAACAGGGTATCTGGAACTGCTGAATTTAAAAGGAGATTTAACAATGCTTGAAAAAGTACAAGAAGTTCTGGAGCAGGTACGTCCTATGCTGCAACGTGATGGCGGTGATGTGGAGCTGGTGGAAGTCACCCCTGAAAATATCGTGAAAGTGAAACTGCAAGGTGCCTGCGGCTCTTGCCCAATGTCCACCATGACCCTGAAGATGGGGATTGAGCGTGCCATGAAAGAAGCTATTCCGGAGATTGTTGAGGTGCAACAGGTACGTTAATTGTCGTATAGACTCTGTTAAAACTGTTCCTGCCTGATTCACCCCGCTGTTCAAGCTAATTGCGGGGTGTTTCTGATTTTTTGATAATGGAGTTTCCATATGCCTTCCACAAGCGCAATAATCCTTGCCGCTGGCAAGGGAACAAGAATGAAATCAGCAACAGCCAAGGTTTTGCACGAAACAGCCGGCCGCCCACTTCTGGCTTGGCCAATGGCTGCTGCCCAAAATGCCGGTGTAAACAGGATTGTCATTGTTGCCGGACATCAGGCAGAGCAGGTACAGCAGTGTTTTTCCCACAGGGAAGGGGTGACAATTGCCCTGCAAAAAGAGCAGTTGGGTACTGGTCATGCCGTTGCCTGTGCATTGCCATCACTTGCTGATCAACAAGATGGCACGGTTTTGCTGCTTTGTGGCGACACGCCACTTTTAACCGCTGAAACAGTACAAAACCTGGTTGCTCAGCATAACAATAGTTCTGTTGCTATTACAGTACTTACAGCCAAAATACCTGACCCTTTTGGTTATGGTCGCATTGTACGTGATGGCAATGGTCAGGTGCTGCGCATTGTTGAGCAAAAAGATGCAACAGATGCCGAGCTGGCAATAAATGAAATAAATAGTGGCATATACTGCATTAACCTGGCTTTTCTGCGTGAGTACACAGGAAAAATCAGTAATGATAACGCACAGGGTGAATATTATCTTACTGATCTGGTGGCTTTGGCAGTGGCAAATAAACTTGGCTGCAACGCCATGCTGACAGATGACTACCATGAAGTAATGGGTGTAAATGACCGTATACAACTGGCTGAAGCTGCCAGCGTACTGCGCAGGCGGATTAATAAAAAACTGATGCTCTCCGGAGTAACCCTGATAGACCCTGAGCATACCTATATTGATGCTGATGTAACCATCGGCTGTGATACGGTAATCTGGCCAGGTTGTGTACTGCGTGGCAATACAGTTATCGGTGACAACTGCCTGCTGGAAAGCAACGTGCAGGTGGTTGATTGCCAGATCGGTCAGCGGGTACATCTGAAAAACAGCAGCGTGCTGGAAGAATCAAAGCTGGCAGATGAGGTTGTGGTGGGACCGATGGCGCATTTAAGGCCTTCAACAGAGCTGGCAGAGCAGGTGAAAATCGGCAATTTTGTGGAAACCAAGAAGATAAAAATGGGTAAAAACAGCAAGGCATCTCACCTTACCTACCTTGGTGATGCCACTGTCGGCAGTGATGTGAACATAGGCTGCGGTACAATTACCTGCAACTATGACGGTAAAAACAAGTATCAGACCATCATTGGTGATCGTGTTTTCATCGGCAGCGATGTGCAACTGGTGGCACCTGTTAAAGTGGGCAGCGGCGCACTGGTGGCAGCCGGTACAACTGTAACCGTTGATGTGCCTGAAAACGCGCTGTCCCTCTCGCGCACCCCGCAACTTAACAAGGAAGGCTGGTGCCTTAAAAAACGCGGTAATGACTGATACCTGTCCACCGGAAAATAGCGGCACAATTTTGGTTGTGGAGAGCAATCAGCCTTTTGGCGAGCTGATTGCTGAATTATTGCAGGCAGAAGGTTATCGCTGCGGGGTTTTACCCAGTGCTGCCCGAGCACTTGACAATCTTTGCAGCGGTACAGCTTTGCTGATTCTTGACTATAATCTGCCGGATATGTCTGTTGAAGAATTTGTCGATACAATGCAGTCTGTTGGCTGCAAGGTTCCTTTTATCATCATAACCGGACGTGATGACTCGCTGCTGGCAGTGAGAATGATGAAGCTTGGAGCCAGTGATTTCCTGATTAAAGATGCAGTTTTACTGGACAGGCTGCCGCTTTCTGTATCAAAGGCGTTGCAGGAAAAAGAAACTGCCCTGCGTTTGCAATGGGCAGAAGAAGAGATTCGCAACCTATCCAACTATGATCAGCTGACCGGATTGCCCAACCTTAACCTTTTGCAGGACCGTTTGCAGCAGGCGATTATCCATGCAGCACGCAACCATAGCGTGGTTGGCGTACTGTTTCTGGATATTGACCACTTTAAGGGGATAAATGATACCCTGGGGCATAAAACCGGTGATCTGCTTTTGCGTCAGGTGGCGCAGCGGCTGCAATCCTGTGTGCGGGAAAGTGACACGCTTTCCAGGTTGGGAGGAGATGAATTTGTAATCGTGCTGACCATGGTTAATGATGAGGAAAGTGTCAGTGCAGCGGCATCAAAACTTTTGACCATGGTATCCGAACCTTTCATAGTGGAAGGTCATGAACTGTTTATCACTGCCAGCATCGGCATCTCCACCTATCCGGCAGATGGTCAGGAAGCTATGATTCTGATGAAACATGCTGACCTTGCCATGTACCGCGCCAAAGAACTTGATCGTAATAACTTCCAGTTTTATTCAAGTGATCTTAATGTGCGGGTTATGGAACGGATGATGCTTGAAAGTGCCATGCGTCGCGCACTGGAAAGACAGGAATTTAACCTTTTATACCAGCCACAAATTGATGTGCTATCCCGTACAATTGTGGGCTTTGAGGCTTTGTTACGCTGGCATCACCCTGATCTTGGCCTGATATTGCCGGACAAATTTATACCACTTGCCGAGGAAAGCGGGTTAATTGTCGCCATTGGCGAATGGGTGCTGGATACCGCCTGCCGCCAGGTCAGAACATGGTATGATTCAGGATTGCCAAAGGTAAAAATTGCGGTCAATATCTCTGCACGTCAGCTAAGAAACGGTTTTGATAATACTGTGGCAGCGATTTTACATGAAACCGGTTTGCCACCCGAGCTTTTAGAGCTGGAAATGACAGAAAGCTGCCTTATGCGTAATGTTTCAGCAAACTCGGCTTTGCTGCGTTCTCTGACTGACCTTGGCTGCCAACTTGCCATTGACGATTTTGGAACCGGATATTCTTCACTGGCTTACCTTAAAAACTTCCCTGTTGGACGGCTGAAAATAGATCGCTCATTTGTACGGGATATCATCAGCAATAGTGATGATCTGGCCATTGCCAAGATTATTATTGATATGGCGCACACTTTGCGCAAAAAGGTTACCGCAGAAGGTGTGGAAGCGTATGAACAGCTTGAGCTGCTGGCAGAACATGGCTGCACCGAGATGCAGGGCTTTTTGTTCAGCAGGCCGATTTCAGCAGACAAGGCAGAACTGTTGTTGCAAAAGGGGCTGTCATTCTGACTAACTTCCCTTTGAAGACAAAAGGAGTGTATATCATGGAGAAAAACCCCACCCTTGCCGGACTGACAGTATTGTATGTTGAAGATGAGCCGGTTGCCCGTCTTTCAATCACTGCTTTTTTAAAACGTTGGGTGGGCACTTTGTACACCGCAGAAAATGGTCAGCAAGGGTTGGAGCTGTTCGCAGCCCACAGACCTCAAGTGGTTATTACAGATCTGGAAATGCCGGTTATGAACGGTCTGGAGATGATTAAAAAGATCAGGGATATGGATAATGGCACACCGATTATCATCACAACCGCCTATGATGATGAAGCGCACCGTTGTGATCTTGCCAACAGAGTAATTTTAAAGCCAATCGTGTTTAATGATCTTTTAGACCAGGTGACCGAATGTGTTGAGGAGCGTAGGTAGTCTCCATCCGTAAAAGATTCTTTTTCCTTCTGATTCGGAAGCCGTTGGTTTTGATGGATTTTTGCTGTTTCATCTGCCACCCGCAAAAAACTGTCTGCCCCCCCAAAAAAAATAATGACATGAAAAAAACATGGCAGTATATTTTTCCGGAAAACAGGGCATTGGTTCTTAAAGCCCCTGCCATTCTGCTTTCAGCCCGGGGATAACAGTGCCTTGAACTGAAACCGGAATAATCCCACCAGCAGTAAAAGGAGTATTACCCATGTTCTACCTTTTCTCCTCTCCGGAAGCGATTGCCAACCACCTGAGCCAGCGTCTTCTCCAGATCATGCAGGAAAAACCTGATGCAGTACTTGGTCTGGCAACAGGCAGTACCATGGAGCCTGTGTATGCCCACCTTGTAGAGCTTGTCAGGCTGCAAAAACCGGACTTATCTGGTATTACCACCTTTAACCTTGATGAATATATCGGGCTGCCCCCATCCCATCCACAAAGTTATAACTACTACATGCACCAGCATCTGTTTAACCCGCTTGGTCTTAATGAAGAGCAGATAAACCTGCCCTGCGGCGTGTGTGAAAATCAGGAGCAGGAGTGCCAGGAATATTCAGAGCGTATCAAGGCAGCCGGCGGGCTTGACTTCCAGTTGCTGGGCATCGGTACCAATGGTCATATCGGTTTTAATGAGCCGTACACCCCATTTGACAGCCTTACCCATGTTATTGAGCTTTCAGAGAACACCCGCCTGGATAATGGTCGCTTCTTTGATAATCAGGATGAAGTCCCAACCCACGCCATTACCATGGGCATAAAGGACATTATGGATGCAAAAGAGGTTGTACTGGTGGCAACAGGCGAACATAAGGCACAGGTAATGGCTGACCTGTTTAACAGCCCTGTTGATGAGTTTATGCCAGCCTCTGCCCTTAAACAGCATGGCAACTTTTGTGTGTATCTGGATGAAGCTGCGGCAGGCTTGTTACCTGCAAATGTATTGAAGAGAATTTAATGGTGTCTGTATTTTATGGTTGAGACGGAAACGGAATAAGCTGGAAGGTTTTTTGAAGCTGATGGCGGGATACCTTTTGTGGTTATCCCGCCATTTTGTTTTTGCAATGTTTATTTGCTCACTTCTTCTGCTACTTTTTTGCCCAGTGCAACGCACTGTTCAAGAACTTCATCGGTTGGTGCAAAGGTTGTGCGTACCGGTTCTGCC
>Ga0265295_1001780_pt1 | contig 36767 bp, 28 predicted proteins | sample Munlansysbiofilm_FD_192503 | JGI IMG/M metagenome (GOLD analysis project Ga0265295, IMG submission 192503) | Leachate microbial communities from a municipal landfill in Southern Ontario, Canada - Methane capture system biofilm | ecosystem: Engineered > Solid waste > Landfill > Unclassified ... | reverse complement strand
CTTTCTCGTTCGACTTGCATGTGTTAAGCACGCCGCCAGCGTTCATTCTGAGCCAGAATCAAACTCTCCAGTTAAATTCTTTTGAATATCTTTTGTGTGCTTTCACAGCACTCAAAAAACACGCTTCATCTCTTTTTTGTCACTAACCAGTTTTCAAAGATCAATAGATCGGGTTCAATAGATCAGGTTCAATAGATCAGGTTCAATAAAAAAGCCTTTGTGGAAACGCCGTAAAACCTTTGCGTCTCACAAAGACTCACGGGTTCTACATGGCTTTGAGACGCTTGTCAAAGGTTTTTTTCATCATACCCCATTTTTTTATTCTCAAACCTGATACCCATGGCAATGAAAACCTATTCAACATCTTTATTTAACAAAGAGAATAAGACAATGATGCCATTTCCAAGGAAGGTGCAAGTTGGACGTACACAGATTAGGCAGCATATGTTATTATCCATTATGGTCATCGAGCATACTATTTGTCTTGACCGTCGGGACTCCCTATATTAACAACCAGGGAATCGACCCGGCCGGAATGAAATAAGGCTCACGCTCACAATGAATAATGGGTAGGGACTAATAAAAGTAACAGTAACAAGGAGGTAACCATGACTGTATCGGAGCTTAACCCTGGAAAACTGCTTGAACTGTCCGGTTCCTACTGGCAGACCTTTGCCCTGCATGCCGGTGTAAAGCTCGATCTGTTCACCGCCCTGGATCAAGGCCAGGGCTTGACAACCGCAATCATGGTGGCGGATGATCTTGGCCTGGATCCCCGGGCGACTGCCATGCTGCTCGACGCCCTGTGCGCCATGGATCTTCTTGAAAAAAATGGGGGCACCTATGCAAACACCCCCATGGCCGCCACCTTTCTGTCAAAAGACTCTTCCAGATACATTGGATTTATGATCATGCATCACCACCACCTGGTGGAATCCTGGTCAAGGCTTGACGAATCCGTGAAAACAGGCCGAGCCGTTGAAGAGTTACGGCCCGCAAGTGACGAGGAGAGCCGTGAAAGTTTCCTCATGGGCATGTTCAACATTGCCATGGCAACGGCCCCCGATCTTGTCCCGACCATTGACATCTCGGGGAAAAAGCATCTCCTGGATCTGGGCGGCGGACCAGGCACCTATGCCATTCATTTCTGCATGAACAACCCCGGCCTCAAGGCGACAATATTTGACCTCCCAACCACCCGGACCTTTGCCGAAAAAACCGTTGCCAGATTCAACCTGAGGGACTCTATTGAATTTAAAGGGGGCAATTTTCTTGAAGATCCCATCCAGGGCACCTATGATGTGCTATGGCTCTCCCACATACTCCACGGAGATTCGCCCGCAGATTGCGATCGAACAGTTCAAAAGGCAGCTTCAGCCCTGGAACCGGGCGGAATCATTCTCATCCACGACTTTATCCTGCATAACACCAGGGACAGCCCGCTCTTTCCGGCCCTGTTCTCGCTCAACATGCTGGTGAGAACCGAAGGGGGCCAGGCCTACTCCGAGCAGGAGATCATGGCAATGCTCAAAAAAGCCGGGATCTGTGACATCCGCCGCACCGCCTACAGAGGTCCCACGGATTCAGGCATCATCATGGGAACCAAACCCTTATAAAACAGGAGGCAGCAAACATGGAATACCAAGAGATACTGTTCACCCAGGACGGACCGGTTGGCCACCTGACCCTGAACAACCCTTCAAAGATAAACGCCCTGTCCCGGCAGATGATCCAGGAGATCACCCATCTTCTGATCCAAATCTCCAAGGACGAAACCCTCAAGGTGCTGGTGATCAAGGCGGCTGGCAAACATTTCTGCGCCGGTCACTATCTTGCCGAAATGGTCGATTCCGGGGTAAAAGAGTACCGAACCATCTTTGACCAGTGCACCCGCATGATGATGATGCTCCACGAAATTCCCCAGGTGGTAATCGCCCAGGTCCAGGGTATTGCAACTGCGGCCGGGTGTCAGCTTGCTGCCTGGTGCGACCTGGTAATTGCGGCGAACAATGCACGGTTTTCAACTCCGGGTGTGAAAATCGGACTCTTCTGCACCACCCCCATGGTGGCCATCACCCGGGCCATCGGTCGCAAGGCCGCCATGGAGATGCTGGTGACCGGCAGGGAATTTCCGGCATTGGAGGCAAAAGAGCTTGGCCTTGTCAACCGGGTGGTCGTCCCTGCCGAGCTTGAAACCGAAACCGGCAAGCTTGCCCATGAAATCGCCCAGGCCAGCGGATTTGCCCTCTCCATCGGCAAGCAGGGATTTTACGCCCAGGCAGACATGACCGATGGCCAGGCGTTCCACTATGCCAAGCAGACCATTGTGCTGAACAACTGTTCAGATGACGCCCAGAATGGCATCACTGCCTTTCTTGACAAAAAAACTCCAAAATGGACGGATAGATAATAGCTAAAGGAAGCCATGTTTAACAAAGAGATTTACCAGGATCGAAGGAACCAGCTCAAAACCAGGGTCGCCAGGGGAATTATCCTGCTTATGGGCAATTCAGACAGCCCCGTTAACTTCAAGGACAACTGCTACCCCTTTCGCCAGGACAGCACCTTCCTGTACTATGGGGGAATCAGCCACCCGGATCTCGCCCTTGTGCTGGACTGCGACACGGGCCATGAAATCTTGTTTGGGAACGACTTTACCATCGATCAGATCGTATGGATGGGCCCCCAGCCTTCGGTTGCTGCACGGGCCGCCCAGACCGGCGTTACAGACGTCCAGCCCCTTGCCGACCTCAAACCTATCCTGGATGCAGCCCTGAACCAGGGACGGCCCGTCCATTTTCTGCCCCCCTACCGGGATCAGCACAGAGTCAGGTTACTTGAACTCATGGGGGCACCCTTGAGATCCATGGAGAACATGGCCTCCATTGTCCTGATCCGGGCGGTAATAGCCCAGCGCATTTACAAGTCCGATATCGAGGTGACCCAGATCGAACAGGCCGTAAACACCAGCGTGGGAATGCATGCAACCGCCATGACCATGGCCCTTCCCGGCATGACCGAGGTCCGTGTGGCGGCGGATGTGGAACGGGTGGCAAAGGCCTTTAACCATACCCTTGCCTTTCCCATCATCGCCACCGTCAACGGTCAGATCCTTCACAACCATTGCCACGACAACACCCTCGAATCGGGCCAGCTCTTTCTGCTGGATGCCGGGGCGGAAAATGCCATGGGGTATGCCGGGGACCTTTCCAGCACCTTTCCCGTGGCCCCGACCTTTACCGAAAAGCAGCGCCAGGTTTATGAGACAGTCCTTGCGGCCCAGGACAGGGCGGTGTCCATGCTTGCCCCGGGGGCTTCCTTCAAAGAGATCCACCTTGCTGCAAGCCTTGAGATCGCCCGGGGCATGAGGGATCTGGGGCTGATGCGTGGAAACATGGAAGATGCCGTTACCCTGGGTGCCCACGCCATATTTTTCCCCTGCGGCCTTGGTCACATGATGGGGCTCGATGTCCATGACATGGAAAACCTTGGCGAGGGCTTTGTAGGGTATGACGGCCTTCCCAAAAACGAACAGTTCGGCCTCAAATCCCTGCGCCTTGCAAGACCCCTTGAACCAGGTTTTGTGCTGACAGTGGAACCCGGAGTTTATTTCATACCGGAACTCATGGACCTCTGGAAAAGAGAAAATCGGTTCAGGGAATTCATCGATTATGAGAGGCTGGAAACCTATCGCAACTTTGGCGGCATCAGAAACGAGGAAAACTACCTGATCACAGACACGGGCCATAGAACCCTTGGTAAGCCAAAGCCCAGAACCATAAAAGAGGTGGAGAGCCTCAGGGCCGTGGCATTTGCCTGAATCCTGTTGATTTTCAAAGGGAAAAACGATATATATAAAAATTTTCAAGGAGATGCATCTTCCCCATGGCCCAGGATATTGAGACCCTGTTTCAGGCACTGAAAAAGAGAAGCCCCATCATACGGAACATCAAGGTCCCGGACACAATCACCTTCAGGATCACCCCGGACGACCATGGTGTCTGCCTCGCCGTCATCGATGATAGGGGAAAAGAGGTCGACCCGGGATATGAATTTTACTCGGGCAATGCGAGAAGCATCCTCAAGGAGATCCACAGAATAAGGGAGCAGAGGGCTTTCACCATAGATTGGGAAACTGAGGCCGAGGCCCAGGACAGCGGTCTTTACATTAACGGCAACGAATACCTGGTCTCCATGCTCCTTCTATCGGACAGCCTTGTGGACGATGAGGGCCGAAAAATTGAGCTTGCCGAAGATACCGCCAGGGTCAGGCTCTCCATTCGAGAAAAAAAGGAACCTGAACAAAAAAGCCCGAACAAAAAAACCACCGCCTTAAACAAGACCTCCCCACACCAACAAACCCCTGCCTGGGAGCATACAGAATTAGAGACAACCATGGGCCTGTGGCAAGGCCCACGCCAGATCACCCCCATCATCCCCGTGACCGAGACCCACATCTTGTCGGGCACCACCATCTATAGGGTTCTCCCCCTGGGCAAACATTTCAACACCCTTGCCCTGTTTGAAACAACCCTTGGCGTCGATCTTCTGGAGCAATACCTGACCATGCTCTTTTCCAACCTCTCCAATGTGGAGATCGACTACTCGGGATTCAAACTGAGGCAGGGAAGCCCCAAGGCGACAAGACCCGCCCTGATATTTGACAGTGTCACCCCGGACCAGACCCTGCACCTGAGGGTGTCGGCCACCTATTCGGGATTTTCCCCTGATTTTTTCGACAACTTTGATCTGGACAGGATCGTGTCTGTCAATGAAATGGAAAAAACCGTCACCGTAAGCCCCCTGGTCCACGGGGAGATTAGCGACTGCTTCAGGGAAATCCACACCATGCTCAAGCGACACTCCAGAACGCTTAAAGAGGAGAACGGGCTCTATGTTGCGGACAACTTCATGGTGGTTGAACCGGCCCTTGCCGAAACCTTCATCACCCAGGAGCTTGCAGGGCTTCTCACAAATTATACAGTTCTTGGTGCTGAGAAGCTTAAATCCTACCGGATAAAATATGTTCAGCCTAAGTTGAACTTACAGCTCAACCACGGAATTGATTTTCTTGAGGGTGAGGCCACCCTGGAGTTAGATGGTGAAAAATTTTCCATTAACGATATCTTAAAGCAGTATCAGAAGGATGCCTATGTGCGGTTGAACGACGGCACCAGCGCCCTTATAAACCCGGAATACATGCGAACCCTTGCCAGGATATTCAAGCGTCAGAAGTCCGGCATCAAGGTCTCTTTTTTCGATCTTCCCGTGGTGGAAGAGCTGATTGGGGAAAAAACCGCCAAAAAGGCGTTCAAGCGCTCGAGGGATATTTTCCTGGGATTCAACCGGCTCAAAACCTCTAAAAAACGTCTGCCAAAGATAAATGCAACCCTCAGGGGTTACCAGAAGCAGGGGGTGAGATGGGCCTCCTACCTGTACGAGCACAAACTAGGCGGCTGCCTTGCCGACGACATGGGCCTTGGAAAGACCATCCAAACCATCACCCTTCTTGCCTCCATCTATCCCGGGGAAAAGACCCCGACCCTGGTAGTGATGCCCAAGACCCTGCTGTTCAACTGGGCAAACGAGCTTGAACGGTTCACCCCCAACCTCACCTTCACGACCTATTACGGTCCTTTGCGGGAGATCAGCACTGCTCGAAAGAGCAACATCATCCTCACCACCTATGCCGTGGTGAGAAACGATATTGAGACTTTAAAAGACCAATGTTTCCACGCCGTTGTCCTTGATGAATCCCAGCAGATCAAGAACCTCAACTCCAAGATATCCAAGGCGGTGATGCTGTTAAACACGGACCACCGCCTTGCCCTGAGCGGCACGCCCATCGAGAACAACCTTGGCGAGCTCTACTCCCTGTTTCGATTCCTGAACCCCTCCATGTTCGGCACGACCGCCGATTTTTCCCGCAACTACCTGACCCCCATCCAGAAGAACGACAACAAGACCGCGGCAAAGGAGCTCAAAAAAAAGATCTACCCGTTTATCCTGCGGCGGCTCAAGAACGAGGTGTTGAAAGATCTGCCCGACAAGATGGAGCAGACCCTTTATGTGGACATGAACCCGGAACAGGAAAAGCTCTATCACCAGAGGCGTATCATGTACAAGAACGCCATTGGTGAAGAGATCGCAAAAAAGGGGTTGAAACAATCCCAGCTCTTCGTTCTCCAGGCCCTGGGCGAGCTTCGCCAGATTGCCTCCATTCCCGAGGTAAAGAGCGACAACAGGATAATCTCGCCCAAACGGGAGGTGCTCATGAATCATGTGACCGACGCCGTTGCCGGCAACCACAAGGTGCTCATATTTGCCAACTTTCTTCACTCCCTTGACTGCATCTCCCTTGACATGGAAAAGGCTGGCCTTGACCATCTTGTCATGACCGGTGCCACAAGGGACAGAAGTGCCATTGTCGAGAGATTCCAGACCGACGATTCCTGCGCAGCCCTGATGATGACGCTCAAAACAGGGGGCCTCGGCCTGAACCTGACGGCGGCGGATTATGTGTTTCTGTTTGACCCCTGGTGGAACGTTGCCGCAGAAAACCAGGCAATTGACCGGGCCCACAGGATGGGACAGAAGAACACGGTTTTCAGCTATCGGCTGATCACCAGGAATACGATTGAAGAGAAGATCCTCAAGCTCCAGGCTAAAAAAAAGAAGCTGTTTGACTCGCTTATCGCAGCGGACAACGCTTCCATCAAACAGATGGACGAGGCTGACATCGACTATGTGCTGGGGGAATAATAGTGAATTTACTCAAGGAAACACCACTAGAAGCATGAAAAACAGTAAGGGCGCAAAAGGAATGAAAGTAAAAGCTGGATCAACGACCAGGGCCGTGACCAGAAAAAAGTCCCGGCCCAACAACCCCATGGAAAATATTATACAGCGGGTTGTTGATCTTCCACTCCCTGACAAGGTGTACGACCGTTATCTTGCCTCAATTCCCGATCTGCTTGATCCTGGGCAATACGACCCGGAGGAAATAGTCAGCTTAAGGCAAAACAGGCCAGAATCCCAGGTGCATCTGCTTGGAGCGGCGCTTACCGACAAGGCACTTTTTGCCGACATCGTTGAAAAACTCCCGGAACGGGCAAGGGATATGCTCTACAGCTGCGTGGGCTTTAACTATGGCCTTGATCTTTATATGGCCGAGCTTAAATACATCCAGGCCATGGGCGAGGAGCACCCCGGAACGATCAATGAAGGAACTCTTTACAAGAATCTCTCAAAAGATCCCGATTTTTTTCTCTTCAACTTCAACACGAACCTGTCCTATGGCAGCCCCAAGAAATATAGATTTGAAATCGGTATCAACCCGGGACTTCTTCCCTATATCCGCAAGGTTCTTCCCGACCCTGCCCGGCCCCCGCTGGCCCGGATCCAGGACGTAGGGAAAAGAACAGACCACCTCTTTACGGACAACCAGGAGATCTTTAAAACTCTGCCCGTTATTTTAAGCTTTATCTCCCAGAACAAGCTCAAATACGCAAAAAACAGCGATAAAATCCTTGCGAGTTCCCTGAGGAAAATGGCTGAGACCTGCACGATGGATGAATTTTATGACGATGGCGACAAGGATGTTCGAAACATCAAGACAAGGCTGATTGCCGATTTTTTCACCAGCAGGTCTACCTGGAATCTCAAAGAGCTCAACGATCTTCCGCAATTTATTAAAACGAGCATCAACGACTATTTTAAATTTGAAGAGTTCAAGAGCCACCGGTGCAGGGATACCTTTGAATACATTAAACGCCAGGAAAGGAGGTTTGATACAAACACCCAGGAAAAGAGGATAAGGGAACACCTTGAAAAGATCCTGGAACTAATTCCAGACAACCACTGGGCCTCAGTATGCGATCTTGCCATGATCGGTGAACACACACTGTTAAATTTCTGTCCTTTTGCCGATGGCTATGAATTGAGAGATCTTTACATCCCCATGGACTCCAGGAGCACCTATAGAGACAGGGAGCAGGTGGGATACGCAGATCTCTTTTCCCTTGACTCAACCACCCTTCCCTTTCTCCGGCGGATGATGTTTCTCTTTGGCGCCCTTGGCATCCTGGATCTTGCCTATTCTGAACCCACCAACTCCATTTACCGGGAGTGCAAAAAGCCCTACCTGAGCCCCTTTGACGGCCTTAAATATGTTCGCATCACCGAGTTCGGGCGGTATGTAATGGGGCGAACCAAAAAATTTACCACCACTATTTCGGCCCCTTTGGGTGAGATAGTGGTGGATGCAAACAAGACCCTTCTCTCCATCCAGGGGGAAGACCCCATAAAAACAATGGTCCTGGACGCCGTGGGTGAACGGATCAACCGGTCAAGCTACAGGGTTGACTTTAACTCGTTTCTCAAAGAGTGTGCCACGGCAGCAGATGTGAACGACAAAATCGCCTTTTTCAGGGCGAATATTGCCGAAAACCCGCCGGCCGTGTGGGAGCGTTTTTTTGAACAGCTTGTTGCCAGGATAAACCCCATCAAATCGGTTCCATCCGTGTCAGTATTCAAGGTAACCCCGGACCGGGAACTTCTGTCGCTCCTCACCGGTGACCCGGTGCTGAAAAAACACGTGATGCGGGCCGAAAATCACCACATGGTCATCGAAAAAGCCCACATTGCAAAGGTGAAAGAGCGACTTGCCCGTTTTGGGTATTTTGTGGGCTGACCTTGGTCAGTAGACAGCGGGCAATGGCAGTAGGCAGGCGGGGACGGGTGTTGGCCTGAACGGGTTAAATGGCAACGGTGGACACGAGGTCCAAGGAGTTGCCATTTCCCTCGGAGCAGGCCACGGACGGCCTGCGAGAATGAGAGAAGGGTAACACCCGTTCCCGCCTGCCGGTCAAAGCAATTTTCATCCAACAATTTATGGGATTCTCTTAACAAGGGTTTTGATGCGGCCGGAATCCACGGCCCCAAGAAAACTTCTCCCAAGACTTTTACCCATGGAAACGGCAGTTTCCCAGAAATCAATCCGCTCGTTGTCCCGGCGAAACAGGCGTAGGAAATCTCTTCTGTCTGGAATCCTGCCAAACGGCAATTTTGCCACAAAAGAAGGGGAGGGAGATAGCATAAGCACGTCGGCAAGAAGCCTACCATCTGCCACCCTCGATGGTCTGTTCTTATCAAACCATCCAAGGGTGGCACGGCTGTAAAAGTGGGGATAGAGAACAATACCGTCGGTTCCGTTCATAAAATCAAAGGCAGGATGGTAGTGGTACATCCCCCCGTCCCGGTAGATGCCCGAAGGCGCTCCCGGCACATCTTTAACCCCCTTCATCATATAGGGAATGGAGCCGCTTGCCAGAAGGGCAGTTCGAAGGTTGTCCCGGTCAAGGGGCGCCATGCCCCCTGGAAATTCACCGTTCAGGGCAAAGGGGGGCAGATCCCTTGGATCATGGAATAGGGTTGGAAGGTATTGTCTTTGAACAAGCTTTCTCGACACCCGGTTCTTTGCCCACGCAGACACCAGGCTTGCCATCTGTGCCACGGGGTGATCCGATGAGAGCGGTCCGGTGGATCTTACAGCCGAAAAGTTCAGCCGGCAATAGGGATGGGCCAGGATCTCATCCACCCTGCCCAGGCCAAGATAGGTGTCCATGATGCGCTGGGATTCAAGATCTATCCGTTCCGGTGTGGCAGTTGTCCGATAAAACTGATGGATATAGGCATGGGCAAGGCGATTAAAGGCTTGGACTGGATCATTCTGGGCCGCCGCCGCAGACTTCCACGAGCCGATGGATGTTCCAAAAAGATGAAGAGGCTTTGTCCGTTTACTGAACCACAATCCAAAAATAACTGATTCAAGCTCTTTAAGAACAAGCCACTTCGCCGCACCCGATGCACCCACCACCATGGCGACATCGTCGGCAGAAAATCCGTTAGTTTTGATCTGTTCATAGGCCCTGTGACCTGCCAGAAACAATAAATCCCCTGTCATGCTCTGCCCCCCTTGTACCTGAAAACAGCATTTCTTTCTGGTATATAATTAATTTCTGATAAATTATGATGGTATAAACCACCTGTCAACCCCGAATATTTGACCATCAAAACATGGCAACAAAAGAAGGGACTGGGAACTTTGATCTGCAAGCAAAAGACACCCGGAAGAATACAAACCACAAACAACCTTTACAAACAGCAAAAAATTTGATTCCATCTTTTTAAAACCAGCAAAACACGCTTCAACAAAAAAATGTTAACTCTAAACGTTTGACATTTAAGGTTTTTTCAAATAATTTAAATTTTATTATCATGAAGGCTAATAAGACCCAAAAAAAAGAGGTAAAAGTTTGAACAAGATCGAGAGAGACAAGGACCTGATATCCACGACCCTGAAGATATTGAAAGAAAAAGAGCACCTTCCCAAAGATCTCATGGATCTTCTGGGAGAGACAGCAACGCTTCAACTGAATTCAGCCCGGGATATTTCAATCAACCTTCCCGATCTTACCCTGTCCGATTCGGGCAGCATCAAGGGGAGAAACACCCCCATCCTAACACCGGCAACCCTTCCTCTGGACCGAAATCATATTGCAGCCTTTTTTTCAAGCCTCATTCAAAAGATCATAAGTCAAAATACTACAATTCAAGAAAACACGGATCAGGCAACCACCGACTGGGAAAGCCGATTCCCGGCCCCCCTGGTAGAGGCTGCAAAATTGATTGACACAGCCTTTAAGAAGGATCAACTCGACCTTGACAGGGCTGTTGACGAATGTCTCCAGGGCCCTAGGCCGATCCTGGCCAAGTGGGCGGCAACAACGCCCAAAGCACCGGCTGCCCTGAACTTCCTGGTGAGGGCAGCAATAGCACCTTCACTTACGGCAGGTGTTGCTGCCCTTGCAGAATGGATCAACAAACAGGAGCAGCCATCTGAACAGAAGATTCGTCAGACAGGTACCTGCCCCATCTGCGGCAGCCTCCCCCATATGCTTGAACTAAGGGAAAAAGAGGGGTTCAGATTTGCCTTTTGTTCTCTTTGCCAGCACGATTACCGCATCAGGCGGCTGGCCTGTCCCGTATGTGACACCACAGACATGGGCAAGCTCAAATTCTTCACCGTTCCGGAAGAGCCGGGATTCCGTGTGGAGACCTGTGAAGCCTGCAAGACCTACATCAAGACCATCGATTTCAGAGGCTTTGACAGACGATCATTTCCCCCACTCAACGACCTTGAATCCTTTGCACTTGATTTTATAGCGCAGGATCAGGGGTACACCCGGGCAACCCTTTCGATTTGGGGGATGTAATCTACCGCTATCCTTTTAATAGTGTATGGCTTAAATATCAGTAATACAATTTTCAGATATACAAACCACAAAGCGTTAAGGAGAAGTAAAATGAAAATTACCCGCAGAAATTTTGTAAAATTTGCATCTGCGACAGCTGCAACTATTGCGGCTGCACCCTTGTTCAGGGGTCTTGGCCATGCCTCGACTGGAAAGGTTCACGACCGGGCCAAACAGCTTACCCCCCAATGGAGCAAACAGACCACCTCTATCTGCGCATTCTGTGCAGTGGGCTGCGGCCTTCTGGTTCACACATCCCTTGAGACAAAACGGGCCATCAATGTTGAGGGTGATCCAGACCACCCCATCAACGAGGGGGCTCTCTGTGCAAAGGGAGCCGCCACTATCCAGATATCCGAAAACCCCAACCGGACCACCAAGTGTCTGCACCGGGAACCGTTCAGCAACACCTTTGTGGAAAAGGACTGGGATTGGTGCAAAAAAAGAATAGCCCGGCTGATCAAGGATTCAAGGGACAAATCCTTTGAGGAGAAGAACGCCGAAGGCAAGGTGGTCAACCGAACCATGGGTATAGCCTCCATGGGTTCCGCAGCCCTTGACAACGAAGAGTGTTACGCCATGCACTGCTTCATGCGATCCCTGGGGCTCGTATATGTGGAACACCAGGCCCGTATCTGACACAGCGCCACAGTTGCGGCTCTGGGAGAGTCGTTTGGACGCGGTGCAATGACCAATCACTGGAATGACATAGAGAACAGCGATTGCATACTTATCATGGGCAGCAATGCCGCAGAGAACCACCCCATTTCCTTTAAATGGGTTGTAAAAGCCCAGAAGAAAGGGGCAACGGTCATCCATGTGGATCCGAGATTTACAAGGACCTCGGCAAGATCCGACATGTATATGGCCCTTCGCTCGGGAACCGATATTGCCGTACTCGGCGGCATGATCAAATACATCATCGAAAACAAGAGCTACTTTTACGACTACATGCGGGACTACACCAATGCATCCTTTCTTGTGGCCGAGGAGTACGGGTTTGACGACGGTCTGTTCACGGGCTATCATCCTGAGACCACCTCCTATGACAAGTCCAAGTGGGCCTTTAAGATGGACAAGGACGGCGTTCCCCTGAGAGACATGACCATGGAAGATCCCCGGTGCGTGCTTCAGCTTGTAAAAAAGCATTATGAGCGCTACACCCTTGACAAGGTATCGTCGATTTCAGGCTTGTCAGTAAAGGATCTTACGAGCCTGTACAAGACCTATGCCGCAACGGGCAAGCGGGACAAGGCCGGAACCATCATGTATGCCATGGGCTGGACCCAGCACTCCACCGGAGTCCAGAACATCAGGGCCATGGCAATGATTCAGCTGATGCTCGGCAACATCGGCATCGCAGGCGGCGGGGTCAACGCCCTTCGAGGCGAGGGCAACGTGCAGGGCTCCACAGACTACGCCCTTCTCTACCACATTCTGCCGGGTTATCTTAAAACCCCCCTGGCAGGCCAGGACACCCTCGAGATCTACAACAACACCTACACCCCGAAGAGCCTGGACACCAAAAGTGCCAACTGGTGGCAGAACTATCCCAAGTATTCGGCAAGTCTCATCAAGGCCATGTACTCGGAAGACACACCCGAAGAAGCTTATAACTTTCTGCCCCGTCTCGATTCCCACAGGGCGGACAAGTATTCCTGGATTCCCATGATCGACCGCATGCACAGGGGAAAATTCACGGGAAGCCTCATATGGGGGATGAATCCCGCCTGCTCCAGCCCAGACTCCATCAAGACCAGGAACGCCCTTGCAGAGTTAGACTGGATGGTCAACGTCAATCTTTTCCAGTGTGAAACCAGCGATTTCTGGAAAGGACCCGGCATGGACCCCAAAAAGATAAAGACCGAAACCTTTTACCTTCCCTGCGCCTCGGCCATTGAAAAAGAGGGGTCAATTTCAAACTCGGGCCGCTGGATGCAGTGGCGCTATGCGGGCCCTGAACCCCTTGACGGTGTAATGACCGACGGTCATTATTTCCACGAACTGTGGATGGAGCTTGTCCGGCTTTATCAAGAGGAGGGGGGGGCCTATCCAGACCCCATCACCCGGCTGAGCTTTAACAACATGTGTGAGAAGGATGATAAGGGAAACTTTCATTTCAGCGCCCAGCAGACGGCAAAGCTTGCCAACGGGTGGTTTACAAAGGACGTGACCATCAATGGCAAGGAGTTTAAAAAGGGGCAGCAGGTGCCGAGTTTTGCCTTTCTCCAGGCAGACGGTTCAACCCTTTCAGGCAACTGGCTCTACTGCAACTCGGTAACCGACGAGGACGGCAACAAGTCTGAGCGCAGGGATCGTACCCAGACCCCTGAACAGGAGCGAATAGGGCTTTTCCCCAACTGGACCTGGTGCTGGCCGGTAAACCGCCGCATCATCTATAATCGCGCATCGGTGGACATGAAGGGCAATCCCTGGAACCCTGAAAAATCCGTGATTCGCTGGGACGGGAAAAAATGGCAGGGGGATGTTCCCGACGGAGGCTGGGCCCCTGGGACCTACCATCCCTTTATCATGCGAAAGCACGGGTTTGCACAGCTGTTCGGACCTGGCCTGGCCGACGGGCCCCTTCCAGAACACTACGAACCCCTGGAGTGCCCGGTTGAATCCCACCCCTTCTCTTCCCAGTTGAGCAACCCCACTGCGGTGCATATTGCAACCGAATTAAAGGCAATGTGCGATCCAAGGTTTCCCTTTGTGGGAACCACCTACCGGATTACCGAACATTGGCAGTCAGGTTCCATGACCCGTTGGCAGTCCTGGCTTGTGGAGGCGGAACCCCAGATGTTTGCAGAGATCAGTCCCGAACTTGCAAAGCTGAGGGGAATCGAAAACGGCGAACGGGTCATGCTTGAAAGCGTCCGGGGATCAATGTGGGCCATTGCCATGGTCACCGAACGAATTCAGACATTTATCATCGACGGAGCCCGGATACACATGGTGGGCATGCCCTGGCATTACGGTTGGATCACCCCGGTTGACGGGGGAGACTCGGCAAACATGATAACACCCAACGTGGGAGACCCTAACACGGGCATCCCGGAATACAAGGCATTCATGCTTAACATTCGAAAACTAAGGGAGGGTGAAAAATAATGAAAGGCAAAAGTTTTTTTGTAGATCTCACCCTTTGCACGGCCTGTCGAGGCTGCCAGGTGGCCTGCAAACAGTGGAAAAAACTCCCAGCTGAAAAAACAAGGAATGTCGGTTCCCACCAGAACCCCCAGGATCTTTCATCCAAGACCATTCGGCTGGTCAGGTTCAACGAGGTCAGGGACGACAAGGGTAAGCTCAACTGGTTCTTTTTCCCGGAGCAGTGCCGCCACTGCATCGAGCCGCCGTGCAAACATATTGCAAACATGTACAACTCCGATGCCGTGATCCAGGACAAGGAGACGGGTGCAGTTATGATGACAGACAGGGCAATCCTGCCAGAAGGTCGTCTTGAGAGCTGGCAGCTATGCCCCTACAACGTTCCCCGGAAGGATGAAGAAACGGGCCTGTGGAGCAAGTGCGACATGTGCAACGACAGGGTCAAGGTCGGGATGCTTCCGGCCTGCGTAACAAGTTGCCCCACGGGAACCATGAACTTTGGAAACAGGGATGAGATGCTGGAACTTGCCCATCGACGCCTTGCCGAGGTTCAAAAGACCAAGCCCCATGCCTATCTTGCCGATCCAGAATCCGTCAGGGTAATTTATCTTTGTGAGGCTTCCCCTGAGAACTACCACGACTCCCTGATTGCCTCGACAGAGACAACGAGAAAAATGGTGGCAAAGGCGGTTCACTCCACCAAAAAAACCAGAAGGGAATTTATCACAGGTAGGTTTGGTCAAACAGACAACCGGGCCTAATAAAAAACAGACAAGGGCAAGCTTCATGGTCACCTGACCCTTAAAGGTGCTGCTTTGAAGCTTGCCTCCAACCATACTGGAGAGTAAAAATGAAAAACATATCTGCCGGGTTCCTGGTTTTCATTGCCATGATGGCAACCACCTGCCTTGTGGTATGGGCCCAAGGAGAATTTGAAGCCCCGGATGACGGCCTTGAAATCAACTATATTCAGGGCAACAGCGAGCGAGACCTGTCCGTGATGTTCAACCACTCAAGCCATGAAAGCTATGGCTGTGCCGAATGTCACCACAAGATGCACCAGCTGAAGGAGGGCCAGCCCCCAAGAAGCTGCGCCACCTGCCACACAGAATTTGACATAAATGAAACAAAGGGGTACAAGCCCTACTTCAAGGCCATGCACATGATCAAGAAAGACTTCAGACCCTCGTGCATTGCCTGTCACACAAGGGAATTTGGTGAAGACCAGAACATGACCGGCTGCACGAACTCGGCCTGTCATTCGGACGGACTGCACTAAACGACACTTGGTGTTCAAGGATCTTGCCGGATAGATCGATATTCCAGTGAGGGGGAGATTCCTGGAGTACCATGCCTGTCCAAAACACCATGCCTATCTAATAAAAGAGGGCTGAGCCTGATCAGGCTCAGCCCTCTTTTATATTTTCATCACTCTCTTTCCCTTGATGAACAAATTATTATCATGGGCGAAGTTCTTACCTGTCAGCCGGATCGGGTGTAACACACTCTTTGCCCAACCTTTCCACCATCATATTTTAAATGTTTGAATTATATGCCAAGCTCCTGATTGATATTCTCCATCCACTCCGGGAACCTGAGATCGTTTTTTTTCATGTAGTGGGCACTGTAAGGTTTGATATCAATGACCGGGCTCTGGTCGACCGCCTCAAAACCCTTTACGATCAACCTTGTTCCCTCCCGTCTCATCAATGGCACGGCAGATACCAGAACCGGGTTTGGCCGGGCCGGGCTGCATGTGGCAAAGATGCCCTGGAGGGGGATCTCTTTTCTTCCCATGGGATGTACCTGCTGGAGCTTTCTCCGTTCAGGATCAATCAGGTGGGGCCAGTAGATCACCAGAATGTGGGAAAAGGCCTCGATTCCCTTAAGCAGGGGTTCCCAGGGTTGAAACACCTGGATTTCACTCAGGACATTTTCAATCTCGGCCTGCTTTTTTTTAAAGGATTCCGCCGAATGATTATTCTCAAGATTGTCGTCGGTGCTCCTCATGGTAGGCGTTTTAAGGTCGCTTTTGACAATGCCCACGGGTACAAGGTTCATCTCCGGCCAGTTGTACAGTTTTCGATTTTTCTCTTCTTGTTCCTGATCTCGTTCTTGACCTGCCATTTATATCGCTCCTTTTTTGTCTTTGGTAAAACCTGAAACTTCAGGCCGCCTGTTCAACCCTTTCCCTGGTTTCCATATCTGCATCCCTCGCCGCACTCCTTGGATACTCCTGGACAGGAATCACAATGGGCAGCCCCCTGTGAAAGGTGATCTCCACCTCGACACCATAGACATCCTCGACCATTTCAGGGGTGATCTCCCGGATGCTTCCGGCCGAATAGATGGTGGTATCCTTTAAAAATATATATTTGTCCGCATAGCGCATGGCCGTGTTCAGGTCGTGCATGGTCATGATTGCCGCCATTTTATGATCCTTTATGATATGGCGGATCAGGCCCAGGATATGGGTCTGGTTTTTCAGATCAAGGCTTGCCGTGGGCTCGTCAAGGAGCAGGAGATCTGTCTGCTGCACCAGAGCCCTTGCGATACAGACCTTTTGAAGTTCGCCTCCGCTCATCTGATCCAGGTGTTTGAGGCTCAGATCCGTGAGATTCAGATGGCGGATGACCGCATCCACCTTGATGAGATCCTTCTTTGTTACCCGGTAGTTGATGTGGGGTCGCCGCCCCATGAGAACGGCGTCAAACACGGTTATCCTGGCAGGCTCACTTTTTTGAGCCACATAGGCGATTTCCCTTGCGATCTGCCTCATGGTCATGTCTCGAGTGTCGTTTCCCTTCACAAGAATTCTACCATCCCGGGGGGAGAGGATGTTGTTCAGGCATTTTAAAAGGGTGGTCTTGCCCACCCCGTTGGGCCCCAGGATCACGGTGAGTTCACCTGGTTCAATGGAAAAATTTACCCCCTTGAGGGTATCGGTACTCTTATAGGTAAAGGCCAGGTCGTTCACGCTAAGTATCATTTTCTGCTTCCTTTTTACACGAAACTTGAAACAAGAAACAGAGTTCTGTCATGATTCAAGTTTCATACTTTGTTGTGTCCGTGAGGACATGACGGTTTTATATGAAACTCGCTTCGAAGCGCCATAGGTAGCGGAGTTTCAATATTCGTTGTGGCCGGATGCCATCTCTCGCTCCGGCCGTGCCGGTTTATATGACAATTCCCACCGAAACATCGCTGTGAGAGCCTCGATTTTAGAGCCCTCTTTGGTTTTCCTGACCGGAACATTCAAAACCAAAGGGTCAAAACAGTTAAGAAGTGTCAAAGTGACCCCCGACGTTTTGCGTTCCGGTCAGGATAACCAAAGGGGGCGGAATGATAACATTGCCCGCCCTGCTCGATTGAGTTTCATGCTTCGTTGTGTCCGCAGGACATGTGGGTTTATAGGAAACTCCCACCGAAACATCACTGTGAGAGCCTCGACTTTAGAGCCCTCTTTGGTTTTCCTGACCGGAACATTCAAAACCAAAGGGTCAAAACAGTTAAGAAGTGTCAAAGTGACCCCCGACGTTTTGCGTTCCGGTCAGGATAACCAAAGGGGGCGGAATGATAACATTGCCCGCCCTGCTCGATTGAGTTTCATGCTTCGTTGTGTCCGCAGGACATGTGGGTTATATGAAACAGCTATTAGCTTTTAGCTAAATAGAATAGCTTACAATCGTTGGATTTCGTTCCTCAACCCAACCTACGGCCTGCCTACTGACTACCTTCCCTTAACTATCAGATAAATGAATACAGGTGCTCCCATAAATGAGGTAAATATGGAGACGGGCAGCACATGGGGCAGCAGCACCAATCTTGCTGCGATATCGGCAGCCAGAAGGATCAAAGCCCCAGCAATTATGGATGCGGGCATGAGAAAACGGTGGTCGTCTCCAATCACCCTTCGAACAATGTGGGGGGCCACAAGTCCGATGAAACCGATGATCCCGACAAAAGATATGATCACCGAGGTGACAAGGCAGGCTGCCATCATTCCGGCCAACCGCACCCGTTCCACCCTCACGCCCAGCCCTTTGGCTGTCTCGTCGCCAATATCCATGGCGTTGTAGTTCCAGGCGTTGGCCAGAAAATAAACCAGGATAACCACCGTCACCAGGGAGAGGAGGGAAAGGTCCTGCCAGTCGGTCCTGGCCACATCCCCAAAGGTCCAGAAGACCATGGCGGCAAGCTCAACATCGTCGGCAAAGAACTGGAGCATCATGGTGCCTGCCGTGAAAAGGGCCCCCAGGGCCACCCCGGTAAGCACCATAACCTCGGGAGCCGCTCCCCGTATCCTTGCAATGTAGGTGATGAGACAGGCGGTTCCCATGGAAAAGGCAAAGGCGGAGATCAGGGTGAGCATGGGTCTTGTGATGGTTACTGCATCCCCCAGGGTGCTTGCCATGGTCCCGGATCCGAGAACCATTACGGAGAGGGCCGCTCCAAATGCTGCGGCATGGGCAATGCCAAGGGTGAAGGGCGAGGCAAGGGGATTCCTCAACACAGACTGCATGACAGTTCCTGCCCCGGCAAGACCTGCCCCTGCCACCACCGCCGTCAAGGTCTGGGGCAGGCGAATGTTCCATACGATAAGATCAAACTGGGGTATCACATGGCCCTTTACCAGGGTTTTTACCACATCGACAAACCCGATATGAACGGCCCCGGATGAAATGCTCATAACAACGGTCAGGACAAGGGCCGTGAGCGTGAGGGCTATGAACAGGGACTTTCCCAGGGTATAACGTGTGTAGGCCCGGGGCAGCACCCCGTCATCAAAATGCATGGTTATTGTTCCTTGGGTTTGAGGTTTATCCGCTGGAACACCATCCTGTTAAAGCCTTGATTCATATTCTGGAACACGGGCTCGGACAACAGAAAGGTGTAGATCTCGTCGGCTTTTTTTTCAGGGTCGATGTCGGCAAACTCGTCGGGGTAGAGAATCTTTCCCACAAACCAGCTGTCGGCAATCACAGATCCGAAATTCTGGGCATACCAGTTATAGGGCAGCACCCCAAACACCTCGCCATTTTTAACAGCTGTCAGGCCCTGGTATACGGGATCGGTTTTAAGCTCATGGAGTCCGCCCTGGAAATCTCCCATCTGAAGGGTGGCAAGATCGAGAAAGAGCACCTGGGGATCCAGGGTCAAGATTTTTTCCTTGGAAAAATTGCTTTGGCCGGGCTCTGGTGCGTTATCGGCAGACCGGGCGATGTTCAGGGCATTTACAAACTCAAACGGCGGATACCTGGGTTCTGTGGATTGAAATCCATGGGGTCCCCTGTAGGCGATACCGCCGACAAAGCAGCTCTTTTTTTGGCCTTGGGGAACTTTACCCGTCCGGTCTGCCAACTCCTGAATCTGACCGTTGAAAAAGGCGATCACCTCTTTTGCCCGTTCCTCTTTGTCAAGGGCATGACCCAGGATGGTCAAGGCATTGTAAAAATCCTGCCGGTCATGGACAAGATCTCCGTATTTCAGGATGATGACCGGAATCCCGGTTTTTCTGGAAAGCTTTCCAGGGTCAATCCCTGTTGACCCCTGGACTTTGAAAATAACCTGGGGTATCACAGGAAGAGTGATGATTTTTTCAGGCGTGTCCCTGCCCCTGAAGCCTCCGAAAATCGGCAGGTCTTTGAACTGGGGATTTGCAACGGCGTAGGGCCGGGCGTCAAACTGAGTATTGCGCTGTTCAATGTCGTCCACCCCCACGACAAGATCCTGGGCATTTAAATAAGTCACAAGCCTCAGGCACCCGGAACCCGAACATATTATATGTTTCACCCCATTGGGAATTACAACTGTGTTGCCTGCTGCATCAACAACTTTTTTAACCGGCAAATTTCCAGCCAGGGCCTGAACCTGGGCATTCAACACGAGCATTAAAAAAAGAACAAAAAAGCCCATGCCCGCACAAAACTTACCACCGATTCCAGCGATTGATCTATTCATTATCCCTCCAGAAACAAAAAAACCACAAAGGATCCGGTTCCAAAAAAATGGAACCCATGGGCCTTCGTGGCTTTATTCTTCTATTTTATATCTCTTCTATTTCTATTTTTTCTACCTGCAGGCAGACTTTATCGTATAAAAGATCAAATTATCTCGACCTTGTCAAGCAAATCAGCGATCAACCCTCAAACATCTCATTTCTGTTTGACATACAGCCTAAAAGTTGTAATTTTAAGGCTTGCTTCAGCAACAAAGGACAATAATTCACCGATCTTACTCCCTGGAAGGGGAAAGGCCCGTATTCTATGGTATTAAACTTTAAAAAAGGAAAGAACTATGGAAACCAGACAGGCGCTGTTAGACGACTACATGATGGGAGACCTTAAGCTTAAAAATCGTATGGTTATGGCTCCCATGACCCGCAGCAGAGCAGACAACCCCGGCAATTCAGCCACAGATCTTATGGCCGAGTATTATGCCCAGCGAGCCTCGGCAGGCCTTATTATATCCGAGGGTTCCCAGATATCAAAACGGGCCGTAGGGTACATCAACACCCCGGGTATTTATTCCGATGAACAGGTGGAAGCATGGAAAAAGGTAACCCGGGCCGTCCATGCCAGGGGAGGGAAGATGTTTATCCAGCTCTGGCATGTGGGCCGCATGTCCCATCCGGATTTTCACGATGGAGAACTGCCCCTGTCGGCATCTGCCATGAATCCTGAATCCCAATCCTATACGCCCCAGGGATTTAAAGACACTGTAACTGCCAAAGCCATGACGGTTGAGGAAATAAAGGAGACGATCAAAGATTACGGCAGGGCAGCAAAAAATGCCCTGGTCGCCGGATTTGACGGGGTGGAGGTCCATGCCTCCAACGGTTATCTGCTCCATCAGTTTTTCAGCAGAACCTCCAACGTACGAACCGATGACTACGGGGGGTCAATCGAAAACAGGGCCAAGATCCTCTTTGAGGTGATGGACGAGGTGAAGAGACATGTGCCTGAAAACCGAATCGGGGTAAGGCTCAACCCTTCCCTTCACGGTGTCTTCGGCATGACCCTTGATGGGGAGAGCATTCCCACCTTTGACCATATAGTCAAACGACTCAACAATTACAAACTGGCCTACCTCCATCTTTCAGAACCATTTACAGATGTGACAGATGTACCTGGAGCAGAACCCAACATAGCGGTTCATTACAGGCCGATGTATAAAGGAACTCTGATGATCAATACGGGCTTTGACAGAGAGACAGGCAATAAAGTTATTGAGGATGGCCTTGCCGATCTTGTGGCTTTTGGAAAGCCATTTATCTCAAATCCAGACCTTGTCGAGAGATTTGAAGCAAAGGCTGAAACTGCCCCATGGAACGAGAAAACCTTTTATACAACAGGTCCCGAGGGTTATACAGACTACCCTGTACTTGGGCGCTCCTAGGGCTATATTTGCCCCTTTTCGGGCCGTCCCTCTTTCATTTCATCCTCTGGGGATGGGTTGCCCAGGATCTTTCAGGGTTGCCTTTTGTGGTGTTTGGAGGGGTTGCTTCCCGGTGGGGGGTTAGAGGAAAGTATGGACAAAAGAAAAAGCTCTGGAATTTCCCGATTGTTTCAAACAGATCAACTCCTTTGCTATGACACCCGAGGTTTGCCCATTGATTGCTCTGGCACCGGCCAGGACGGGGAAACCCGTGGGGGGAAACCATGGCCTAAGCCGAGGTTTATACAGGCAGAAAACACAATAACAGATCGTATGACCGGTCTATGCTGGTTACAAAACGCCACTCCTTATGAGTTTCCCCTCTCATGGCCTGAGGCTTTTGAATTTATAGACGAGATGAATCAAAACAACCAATACGGAAAGAGTGATTGGCGCCTGCCCCGCCGTGATGAACTTTACAGCCTTGTCAGCCATGCCAGGATAAATCCCGCCATTGCCGGGGCCGCTCAATTCTCCAATGTATTCAACGGATATTATTGGAGCGCCACCCCCTGCGTCCGCCACACTGACCAGGCATGGTGCGTTGAACTGGGAGGGGGCCGCATGGTCAAAGGCATGACCCATCGAGGCTGCATGGTTTGGCCGGTCCGGGGCAGGCGGGCCGACTACGGGCACCCGGACGAACGGTTTGAGATCCTTGACCATGGGATTCTTGACCGAAAAACAGGACTCTCCTGGATGGTGCGGGGAGATCTTTCACAAGGATTCGTCACCTGGTCAGATGCCCTGGCCCTCATTGATAAGATCAACCGACAAAATCATTTAGGATACGACAACTGGCGGCTGCCCAATATAAGAGAACTTTCCAGCCTGGTGGACGATACCCGGCACACCCCGGCCATGGCCCTCCCGGCAGATTTAGAATCTATTAACCTCTTTTACTGGTCTGCCACAACAAGTGTTTACAATCCTTCCTATGCCTGGACACTTTATACCCGGGACGGGTATATCGGGGTCGGGTACAAGCCAAATCCGGAATTTTCGGTATGGCCGGTACGCACCTCGTGAACTGTACATTTCTGGACATGCATCTCTCAAAATAAAAGAGGCTGAACCTGATTCTGCCAACCTCCCTGTCTTTTTTTAATGCTCTCCTTGCACATGGAGGCAAAACATCCGACAAACAATTAAATACTGTATCCCCAGATCTGCCCGGATCTGCCCAAATAAGGTGTCCCCAGTGCTCTCAGACCTGCAGGGTAAAGTTATTCTGTTAGAGATAAAAAAGAATGCCATGCCCTGCTGGTTTTTTTCAGCAGCAGCCTTGAAATGTGCCAGGATGATTTTTTTAAAAAACCACGAAGGAAGGGAATCTTCGTGCTCTTCGTGTTCTTCGTGGTAAAATAATTTGACGCCCTGAGGCCCTGATATTGATGGATTAACGGTAAGAATGAATTCACCGTGCTCAGACCTGACTCTGTCCTTGACAATCCCAACAGAGTCAAGTAGGCATAAAGCTTCTTTGTTCTTAATCAAAATTGAAGGGACAGGGTCTGGCAATGGGGTTTGAAGCAAAGCGACTTTTTTTTGATAAAAGGGATCAGGACCTTATCAAGATCGTCAATACGGTTTATGATGAAGGTGGTTCCCTTGGATATACGGCAAAGCTGTTTTACCAGTACTTTCATCCGTTTGGCATCAAAGAACTGGCCGAGTCCAAGGGGCTTCGTATTGCAAACTCCGTTGTCCATCTTCTGGAATCCATGGAAAGGGGGGACGGAGAGTACAGGCTCCAGGCGTTAAGGGGATTGAAGGACGAGATCCTGAACACTGCGGAAGGCTCTCTTCCCAAAAACACGGCCCGGGTCCTTCTCCAGATCATGAAGGATCTGGTCAGGGCCAGGGGTGATAGATTCAGGCAGCTTGAGCTTGCCCATGCCTTTAGAACGGCGGCCTCTGGAAAACCAAGGATCATCCGGCGTCATCTAAAGGCCCACCACCTCCTTGAAATGCCCGAAGCCTGGAACCAGGTCACCTTTGACGACCACGTCCACGACGCCAACACAAAGGGAAGAAAGTCCCCCACACATTTAATCATGGACGCATGGATCAAGGGGATAAGACGCCTGCGGGTGATCTATTACCACTATGTGGAACCAAGATTTGTGTACGAACTCGTCGAGGCCGCAGAGATCATGGATATCGACCTTCGCATCGGCATCGAGTTTTCCGCAAGGTTCAGGGATCGATATATCACCTTTATCTGGGTTTCCAGGGGGCTGCCCGACATCCAGTCGTTTCTCTGCTTTCTGGCCGAACCCCATGTGATAGAATTCATGGAAAAGGGCAAGGAGGCGCTGAAATTTCAGACCACCTATATACTCAAGGTTCTTGAGGCATTCAACGACGATCAAAGGCTCCTCCTGAATCAGGCTTTTGGAATCGAGCTTGCCCCTTTGGATACCATGGAGTTTCTTAAATTTGTAGGACCAGGTCAGGCGTCCATGCTCCACCTCGGGGAATATATCCATATCCACCTGATGAGTCTGATGAAGTTGAAGATCAAGGGATTAAGCCACACCTATGCGGCGGCAGATGCAGATGAAAAGGAGGAAATCAAGCTCCTTGTCAAGACCATGGATGAACTCTCCACCGGCGACATTGTGGATAGTTACCTGAAACCTGAAAACTTTCCGGATCTTCCCAACCCATGGACCCTCAACGAGCACAGTGACGATGAAGGGGTTCCTGACAGGCTCAGGCTGGGGTTTGACAAGTTGCTCGAAGAGATCGTCGAGCTCCTTCCAAGCTTCAGGATCACCCTGAACCTTGACAATCTCCGGGCTGAAGATGTGCTTGAGCTCCTCTATGACAGCGAAGGGTTGATCTCCCGGCTGGAAATTTTTAATCTCAAGGAATATGTAGCGGGGAATTCAGACCAGATCCCGGCCATCAGCGAACTCCAGCAGGCCATTAACGAGGCAAGCCTCTTAAAACTCAAAAGGGTCGTCCGCCAGATAATCGGCCAGATGAAGAGCCGCCAATACAAGGATGAGGCTGAAAGGACCCGGAAGCTCATCGGCATTCTCCACGATATTTACACCTTCAGGACCATGTACCGCACCACCCGCCTGCGATCAAGAATCGGCAGCGATTCCACGGGCAGAGCGTTCCAGACCTACGGCATGGGCCTCGGCATTATTGACACCCTCCCCCTCCAGGCCAGGCGTGAAATCGGTCGGAAAAGCTGCACCAGGCTGATCATTCCCTTTTATATGCGGACCTGCCTCAGGGTCACCACCATTCCGTCTGAAATGGCCGGGGGAGTTGTACGCTGGTTGAGAAAAGTTCCAGGGCTGGAGCGTCTCGGGGCAAGGAAAAAATCGGACTGGATTGTCGAGGAACATACGGCCCGCATGACGTCCAGGGGCAATATTGTAACCCTGGGGGGCATTCAAAAGGAAATCACCAACGGCCTGAGCCTTGACGCTGAGACCACACACGAAGAAAAAAACTATGAGCGATCCTGGGAGAACCTGAACTCCAAACTAAAGAACAGCCTCAAGGTGCTCATCGGGTTTATCCCGGCCTTTGCCTGCTTTGCCCTGACAAAGGAGTGGTGGTTTCTGGCCTATTTCGGGGCGTTTATCTGGTTCGGCATCACGGGATTGAGAAACATCATCCAGTCCGTACTCGGCGGCGGCGGCATCAACCGCTCCCACCTGCTTCGCTGGAACGACTATGTAAGTTGGGACAGGATGACCGACTCCCTCTTATTTACCGGGTTTTCCGTGCCCCTTCTGGACTATTTTGTAAAGACCCTTTTCCTGGACAAGGGGTTCGGCATCAATGTGGGATCCAACCCTGTGGCCCTTTACAGCATCATGGCCCTTACCAACGGCATATATCTTTCAACCCACAACGCCTTTCGGGGACTTCCCAGGGGTGCAATAATGGGTAATTTTTTCAGAAGTGTTATCTCCATACCCATTGCCATTCTCTTCAGTGCGGTTACCGGCGGAATCCTAGGTGCAGCCGGAGTTGTGGGTGTTGAATCGGTCCTCCAGAAATGGGCGGCCATCATCTCGAAAGCCGCATCCGATCTTGCGGCAGGGGTGATCGAGGGCAGTGCAGACAGGTTCCACAACGTGGCACTCAGGACCCGGGACTACAAAAAAAAGTTCAAGGAGCTGTTTGACTCTTACTCCAGGCTGGAACTGTTGTTTCCAGATACCTGCGAATTGACCATTCTCGAAGAACCTGAAAAACTGATCAAATCCACCAACGGTGAGGTGCGGGATCTTGTGACGGTGATCATCATCAACTCCCTCGACATGCTCTACTTCTGGATGTACCAGCCAAGGGCCAGAATCACGGCAATGGAGATGGTGGCAAGGTTCACCCCCGAAGAAAAAAGGATCTTTATCCTTTCCCAGAGGATTCTGGAGGAGGAGCAGCACATCAGCCGCCTCCTGGTGGACGGCATCCTTGGCCGAAATTTTTCAAAGCCCCTCTCTTTCTATCTCATGGGATATCAGGAGTATCTTGAAGCAATAAAAAATCTTGGGGAATGACAGATCCTATTCCATATCTTGGATTGTGATATCAAGGCTCACCATTGTGTCGTTGTCAAAGATGAACCTGCCATCCATCTTTTTCCCCCTTAAAACCTGGGGAAGCCAGTAGAAATCGTCCTCCCACATGCGGTCAAGGGGCAGGCTGTCCACATGGCACCAGAAGGGGTCTGCCTCATCGGTTTCGACCAGGATGCCGGTAAAGGCGGTTGCCGTATAGACAAAGCCCTCCATACGAAGGCCGTCCAGAAAATGAAAGTAGAGCTTCCCCCTTAGTTCAACTCCCTTTGGGGTGAGGCCCACCTCCTCCTGACACTCCCTGACTCCGGCCTGTTGGGGAGTTTCTCCCGGTTCTATGTGGCCCCCTGGAGCGTTGACCTTACCTGCCCCAAGCCCCCTTTTCTTGTTGATCAGCAGCACCTTGTCCCCATGGCAGATGTAGACGATCACCGCCCGGACCGTTGGCACCCAGCTCGTCCAGTCGATCTCTTTTACACTTTTTATCGTTTCCATAGTCAGGGTTTACGTCAATCCTGAATTTTGATCAAGCGCTAAAAAGAATAAGATTGTTCTTGACGTGGAATATACCTATTGGTACTTTTTCAAGGCCGCCTGCCACCCCCCAGGAAACTGATAATGTTTTAGAACCAAGGAGAATAGAATGATAGATCCCCTGCTTGCACCCATTACGATCAACCGGCTTGAAATCAAGAACAGAATCTACATGCCGGCCATGCACCTCGGCATGGCCGAAGATTACCAGGTAACTGACCAACTTGTGGAGTTTTACAGGGAAAGGGCCGCAGGCGGGGCCGGTATGATCTGCGTTGGGTATGCAACGGTTGACGACCGGTCGGGGTCTACCCTGAACATCGGAGCCCACAGGGACGATTTTCTTCCCGGTCTCAAACGGCTTGCTTCAACCATCAACGAAAACGGTGCCCGCTCATGCTGCCAGATCAACCATGCGGGCCGCTATAACTTCTCGTTCTTCATCGACGGAAAACAGCCCGTGGCACCATCTCCCATTGCATCAAAACTCACCAGGGAGACCCCCAGGGAGCTTGAGACCAAGGAGATTAAAGAAATAATTGCAAGCTTTGCAGAGGCTGCCAATCGTGTAAAGGCCGCAGGATTTGATGCGGTTGAAATTCTGAGCGGCACGGGCTATCTGATCAGCGAATTTCTTTCTCCCCTCACCAACAAACGTGGAGATGAATATGGGGGCAGCCTTGAAAACCGCATTCGGTTCGGTCTGGAAGTGATGACGGCCATAAGGGAGGCTGTGGGTCCTGACTATCCCGTAATCGTACGCATGAACGGCAACGATTTCATGCCCGGAGGCCAGGGACGAAAAGAACTTCAGGAATATGCAAAGGCACTGGTTGAAAGGTGTAAGGTGGACGCCCTGTGCATAAACGTGGGGTGGCACGAGGCCAGAATACCCCAGATCACGGCCCAGGTACCGAGGGGTGCCTTTGCCTATCTGGCCCGGGGCATAAAAGAGATGGTCAACGTTCCAGTGATCGCAAGCCACAGGATCAATGATCCAGAAACGGCAAGAGCGGCCATCAGCGATGGCATGTGCGACATGGTTGCCATGGGCCGGAGCCTGATAGCAGACCCTCTTTTGCCCCTAAAGGTCGAACAGGGCAGAGATCGTGAGATCGTCCACTGCATTGCCTGCGCCCAGGGCTGCTTTGACAACCTGTTTAAGCTCAAACATGTGGAGTGCCTCTGCAACCCAAGGGCCGGCCATGAGCTGACCCACTCCATCCAAAAGACCGATGCAGCCAAAAAGGTGATGGTGATCGGCGGGGGAGCCGCCGGCATGAACGCCGCAATAACGGCCTTTGACCGGGGACACAGCGTCACGCTCTATGACAGTTCAGACAGGCTTGGCGGACAGCTCTATCTTGCCGCAGCACCTCCGGGAAGGGGAGAATTTTCTGAACTTGCCAGGGATCTCTCCGTCCAGGTTGAGATCCGCGACATCGATCTTCACCTTAACACCACCGTGGACAAGGCTCTTATCAAAGCTGCTGCTCCAGATCATATCATCCTTGCAACAGGAGCGACGCCCGTGACACCGCCCATCCCCGGGATCGAGCTTGCCCATGTTATAGACGCCTGGGATCTTCTTATGAACAGGGCCTATGCAGGAGAGCGGGTGGTGGTGATCGGCGGCGGTGCCGTAGGGGTTGAAACGGCCCTTTTCCTTGCCGAAAAGGGAACCCTTGACCCTGAAGCCCTTAAGTTCCTCTTGATCAACAAGGCCGAAACAGCCGATGATCTTGTTGAAATGTGCATCAAAGGAACCAAAAAAATTACCATACTCGAGATGCTCGACAAGGTGGGCAAGGATTTTGGCAAAAGCACCAAATGGACCATGCTCCAGGATCTGACCCGGTTTGGTATCGAGTCAAGAACCGGTGCAAGGGCCCTTGAGATAACCGCAACAGGCGTCAGGATCGAAACAGCCCAGGGGGTTGAAACCATCGAGGCTGACACGGTTGTCGTTGCGGCCGGAGCCCGGTCCAGGAATGACCTTGCCGCAGTTATTCAGGAGACGGGCATACCCTTTACCACCATCGGAGACGCACGAGAAATCGGCATGGCCTTTGATGCGGTTCACCAGGGGTTTGAGGCCGCCAAAAGTATATAACCGGCACGGCCGGAGCGAGAGATGGCATCCGGCCACAACGAATATTGAAACTCCGCTACCTATGGCGCTTCGAAGCGAGTTTTATATAAAGAAACAAGGAAACAATATGACACTTTTTGAAACGACCAGGATTAATTCCATGACTCTAAAAAATCGGTTTGTCAGATCTGCCACCTGGGAGGGAATGGCAGAGACAAACGGATCTGTCACTCCCCAGCTGATCAAGACAATGGCGGATCTTGCAGAGGGCGGAGTCGGCCTCATAATAACGGGTCATGCCAATGTAATGCCCCAGGGCCAGGCCGGTCCATGGCAGCTTGGAATCTACTCCGACGACCATATGGGCGGACTTACAACCATGACCGACACCGTGCACAGGGCAGGGGGCAAAATTGTGGTCCAGCTTGCCCATGCTGGAAATTTTGCCGCGGAAAACCTCACCCAGATGCCGCCCTGCGTGCCGTCCATAATTGAGGGCCTTGGGAAGACGCCCCGCCATGAACTGACGAAACAGGATATTAATGACATTGTCCAGGCCTTTGCCGAAGGGGCTTTAAGGGCAAAGCAATCGGGTTTTGACGGGGTTCAGATCCATTCGGCCCATGGCTATCTTTTCAGCCAGTTCCTCTCCCCGGCCTTTAACCGGCGAAGCGATAGATACGGGGGAAGCATCGAAAACAGATCACGAATTCACATGGAAACCCTTGAGGCGATCCGTGAAAAAGTTGGCCGGGAGTTCCCCGTCCTGATCAAGATCAACTGTGAGGATTTCCAGGACAACGGGTTGACCCTGGAAGACACCGTTTGGGTTTGCAAAAAGCTTGCCGAAAACGGCATGGACGCCATTGAGTTGAGCGGCGGAGTCCTTACCGGCAAAAAGCTCTCACCAAGCCGGGTGAACATCAATTCACCGGACAGGGAGGCTTATTTCAAAGAACAGGCCTCGGCCGTTAAAGGGTCGATCAATATTCCCCTGATCCTGGTGGGCGGTATCCGCTCCATTGAAGTTGCAAAGGCCCTTGTGGACGAGAAAAGGGCCGATTATCTCTCCATGTCCCGGCCGCTGATTCGGGAGCCGGGTCTTGTCAAACGCTGGAAATCTGGAGATACACGGCCCGCAACCTGCCTGTCAGACAACCTCTGCTTCAGACCCGCCATGGCGGGCAAGGGTGTCTATTGCGTCGTTGACGAAAGAGAAAAAAAAATGTGATCCCAGCCGGGTTTGTTGAATAGCTCTTGCCCCCAGTCCCTCCCTGGCACATTTTATCCTTTTTTGATCTTTGAACGATCCAGGGGGGTCCCATCCCAGGCCGCTTCAAGGACAAGCATGCAATCGTCAAAATCAAGATCCTCCGGGCTGTAAAAGATGGAACCGTCCCCAAGGGCCGTCTGGGCAATGGCCTCAAGATCCGGCAACCCGCACACAGCAGGTCGTCCCTGACCGTTCAACACCTGTTTAAAGGCCGTACAGTGGCGTCCGCCTGTGAGGTCAAAAAGATCCTGGTTCATCCTGCGGATCAGGGCTATGACGGCCTTTGCCCTTTCCCGGGGCGGGGTTGATGCATAGACCCTGTCTCCGGCCAGGGGAAAGAGCAGCTCTGCGATTCGATCTTCAACCCTGTGCATGTTGTACTCAAGACCATAGGGCAGCAAAATGGCCATGCAGGTGCCGTGGGGCACGTGACAGACAGAGCCCACCGAGTGACCAAGGGTGTGAACCATGCCGACCATGGAGTTGGAAAAGGCTATGCCCGCAAGGGTTGCAGCAGTTGCCAGGGCCAGGCGGCCCTCCCGATCCTGGGGGTTTTTGACGGTCTTTAAGAGGTGGGTTGAGATAAGCTCGATGGCCTCAAAGGCATGGGCATCGCTCAGGGGATTCTTTGCAAGGCAGGTATAGGCCTCCACCGCATGGGACACGGCGTCCATGCCCGTAGAAGCCGTGATGTGGGGGGGAAGGGTCAGGGTCATCCTTGTATCGATGATTGCAGCATCAGGGAGGAGAAACGGTGAGGTAAAGAGCATCTTCCGCCGTTTTTCGTGATCGGCAATCACGGAAACTATGGTCACCTCAGAACCCGTACCCGCAGTGGTGGGAACTGCAATCATGGGGTTCAGCCGCTTTTTTAAGGCGTTGGCACCGGTAAATGCCATGAGATCATCCGATCCATGGGAGACAAGAATATTGATTGCCTTGGCCGTGTCAAGCACCGATCCCCCGCCAATGGCGACAATGGAATCGCACCTGTGTTCCCGAAAGACCGAGGCAAGGCGGGTCACCACCTTAAGATCGGAATCAGGGGGAACATCGTCGGCCACCGGACCGAGAGCAATTTTTCCAGCCATGGCCCCGACTACCGTATCCACAAGGCCTGCACCACTCACCCCTCGATCCGTGATGATCATGGGTTTTAGAGCTCCCATGGTCGAAAGAAGGGCCGGTATCTCCTCCAGGGCCTTATGACCGGCAATGGTTTTCACGGCGCAGCAGAATTCATAGTAATCAGGCAAATACATGATTTTCTCCCTGTTTGACGGGTTCGCCTGCATGGGCATGCTCCAGGATTATCCTCAATGCCTCATTGCCAGGACCAAAGTCCTCTTTTGGGGACCATTGTGCCAAAAGTTTTTCAAGTGTTCCAAAGGAGATGTCCGCATCCCCAAGTGTCCGGGGAACAACACCCCTGGAATCGAGGAACAGCCTGTTCGTAAGCTGCCGGATCAAGGCCGGGGCCAGATCAGAGCGCTGGCCTTCAGGGGTTGCGCAAAAGATGTCAACCCCTGCAAGGGGAAGCAAAAGCCTACCCACGGCATCGCTCCTGGCTGGGGACCGTTTGATCGCAAAATAGTCGATAACCGTGGGCAAAAGCGCCCCCATGAGAAGCCCCGGCAATGTTGAGCAAAACCTGCCAAGGGTGCGGCCAAGCCTTACAGTGATGAGTTCGGGACAGTTGGACCAGATATAACCGCTGAAAGCGGCTGCTGTTGCAAGGGCTGCGAGTTCATTTTGATGGCCTGGTTTCCGGCCTGATTTTCCATAGGGTAGACGTGAGAAAAAACCGCCGGGTTTTCCCCCTGCAAAAAGGGGTTTAAGGGCAGGTTTGATGTTTTCCATCACCAGGGTGATGCCCGTTGAAGCATAGGCCCGGACCAGGGGATCTTTTGTGGTGTAGTGGGCCTCTACACAGCAGGCAAGGCTTGCCATGGCCTGGGCTGCAAGGGCTGAAACAGAGTCTGCCGCCATGAGCCTTGGGTCGATGATCACCTTGTCGGGCATGAGAAACATGGATGAAAACTCCAGGGTTTCGACCAGGGCTTCCCCGGCGGTTTCAAAGCCTGAGCCAGTGCCTGCCGGGATATAAAACATGGAATTCAGGGGTCGGTTGATCTTATTTCGTCCGGCAAGGGTTTTAAGGTTTCCATGGGTTTGAGATAGGGCCAGGTTCAATACCTTTGACAGGTTGGCTGGGGATGAGCCTCCGAGGGCAATAATGGCATCAAACCCCTTGTCCTGGTACAGGAGGGCGAGTTCTTTCACCGTATCGATCCCGGACGAGCTGTTGACTGAATCCACAATACCAACGGTAATGCCCGACTCCTTGAAGGCGTTGATAAGGTGGGTCGTCCCCTTTAAGGCGGAGATTGATCGATTGGTGACCACCAGGGGTTTTTTCGCTCCAACTGCCGTGAGTTCCAGGGGGAGGTGCTCCAGGGCGTGTTTCCCACAGCTGGTCATGGACCTGCATAAAAACCGGGTATTTAAAGGGTTCATTTTTCCAGGGTTCCTTTTACTCGATGGTCAAGTTTTAATAACCAAATCGTTTAATAGCCGATCAGGGTGCGAACATTGACCCTGGCGCGATCTACAATCTGCCGTTTAAGGGACCAGCAGGGATATCGCTTGATGGCAAGCTTTGCGACGAATTTCGGCAGAAGATAGACCTGAACAATGTCAAGAATTCTGACGACAGCACAGGCATGGGGAACCTCGCCCTCCACAAAGAGTCGGCCCCTTGCGTTTGAAACCGGGGTACTCTCCTGGAAGGTAAACAGGAGAAAAAGGGCGTCCATGCTCTTTAAGGTCATGGAAAGATCGATCACCCTGCCCTTTACCTTTGCTCCCAGATATCTCACCCGGCCCATTTCGTCCTTTTGAACAACCATCCATGGGCCGTTGGGAAATGCACCAAGCCTGAAGGTGAACCCCAGGGGCAGTGTTTGAAATTCGTTCTTCACTTGAGGATCAACCCTTGACGCTGCCTGGACCGCCCGGCCCACAAACCAGAGCATCAGATTGAGATAAATGCGTTTCAGGGGGTTGCCCCCGGGCTTGATTTCCACAAAACCTTCCATGGGAGTCTCCTGTTTTGTATTGATAGGTGTTATATTTCGCCGTGTCGGTCCTTGACATGACCCGGCAGGTCTGCTAGCAAATTTTCAGGTTAAAAACATTGTACTCCAATGTCAAGTCAAAACAAAGACGATTGTTGTCTTTATAAAACATGGTTTTTAACGATCTTAATCATGGTTTTTCCCTGGGCACGATCTCTGCGTATAAGTTTTTAACCAAACGAGACAGGTATAGTGCTATATTGTATATTTTAACCGTGGAATGGCAGGAGAAAAAAATGGGTATCGATCTATTTCAAACACTGTTGGCAGAGATGGGAAATGACTCTGGAATCGCGGAATTAAAGGCTGATGATTCAGGGTTTTACGCCATTGAGGCAGACGATATAGTGTGCAATATGCAATATGTCTTTGACACCAACTCCCTTTATATCTTTGCGGAGTTAGGCGAAATTCCAACACATCTGCTGGGCAGACTTGCCCAGAAATTTCTCAGTGCCAACCTTTTTGGCATTGAGACCGGCGGGGGAACCCTTGCCCTTGAAAAAGAGAGCCGTCAACTCATCTTTGGTTATCTGACTCACATCCCCCAGTCCCAGATCGAGGGATTTAATCTGGCAATGCAGGAGCCCAAGGTCATTGCCCACAAAACCCAAACTTAAGCGGAGCCAACCGTGAAAAGCTGCCGATTCCCCCAGGGAGAGACCATGGACGGGCTGCAAAAGGGGAGCGCAGTCAAACAGGGCTGTTTTCTATACATAAAAGGATTAGGTTATGCTATACAGCCAATGGCCGTCAATTTAGGTTTTAGATTCTTATCTCTGATTTTCGTGTTATTTTGGCAAGAGAATCAGAAATTTTTTGGTTCTGGCTTGCCCAGGTTAGGTTGTATTGGATGACAAGGAGACTGCATGAACATAAAATTGGAGCGATGGATTCTGATTAAATCAACGGCAACCAGAACAATGACAGCCCTGTTAATCTTCTGTTTTCTGTTCTTTCTGGTGCCGTCCGTCTCTTTTGCCGGTCAAGGCCCTGTAAACCCAGTAAAGAACAACGGGGCCAAATGGCGCATTGCACTGTACCAGGGCGGTGATTATGAGGACTACTCTAAGATCCTTCTGGCTACCATAAAAGGTCTTATGGAGATGGGCTGGATTGAAACCGCAAGGATGCCTGAACAAAAGAGAACCCAAAGCATGGAAAAAATCTGGTCATGGCTTTCAACAGAGGTTAAAGGCGAATATATCGATTTTATCCAGGATGGATTTTACGACGCAGAGTGGGAAGAGTCCTTGAGGAACAACTTAAAAAAAGAGCTCTTTACCAGGGTTGAATCAAAAAAGGATATCGACCTTATTCTTGCCCTGGGTACCTGGGCTGCCCAGGATGTTTCAAGGGCGAGGATCAAAGTTCCTGGGGTGGGGATTTCAATCAGTGATCCCGTGGCATCGGGAATCATAAAAAGCGTGGAAGATTCCGGGAACGATTATTTTACCGTCCGGGTGGACCCCCTGCGGGACGAACAGCAGATTCGCATATTCCATGACATTGTGGGATTTAAACGACTGGGCGTTCCCCATGAGGATTCCGTTGAGGGCAGAAGCTATGCAGCAATGGATGTCATTGAACGACTTGCAAAGGAGCTCGACTTTGAGATTGTTTCCGAATTTACCCAGGAGACAACTGTCACCTCAAAGAAAATTGCCGTGGAGAGTCTTAAAAACGCATTGAAATACCTGATAAAAACCTCGGACGCCATTTACATCCCAGTGGCTCCCAACGGTCTGACACCCGAAAGTATTTCAGACATGGTGGAAATAACCAACCGTGGAGGCATCCCCACATTCTCCCAATCAGGATCCCAGGAGGTCAAAAAAGGTTTCTTCATGAGTATTGCAGAATCGGAGTTCAAGTTTGTGGGCGAGTTTAACGCCAACACAATTGCCAGGATATTGAACGGGGCAAAGCCGGGGGAGCTGAACCAGCTGTTTGAGGCGCCGCCTAAAATTGCCATCAACCTAAAAACGGCTGAGGTGATTGGATTTGACCTTCCCGTGGATGTGCTGGTTGCGGCGGATGAAATATACCAGGAAATCGAAAACCCCTAGATGAGGTTCAGTTAAAATGAACAGAAGCTCCATACGCCCAAGGGCGATTATTCTGGCCCAGGACAGGTACGACTCTTTCTACGGAAAAACCGCCCATGGCCTGGTAAAACTTTCAAAAAGATACGAAATAGCTGGGGTTATCGATTCCACGTTAACGGGCAGGGATGCGGGAGAGATGCTTGACGGGGTTCACAGGAATATCCCCTTTTTTTCATCCCTGGCCCATGCCCTGAAAGAAACCCCGAACGTTGGAACACTGATAATAGGGGTTGCCAATGCCGGGGGCCGTCTTCCCCTGGATTATTATCCAACAATTCGCCAGGCCGTCACAAACGAGCTTGATATCGTGAACGGGCTGCACATGTTTTTATCCGATGATCCCGAACTTGTTGAACTTGCCCGCAAATTCAGGGTAGAGTTGATTGATGTGAGAAAAATTTTCAACGATCTGAGGATCTCGTTTTCAGGAAAGATAAGAGAGGTGACGGCCAAAAAGGTCGCCGTTATTGGAACCGACGGCATTATCGGCAAAAGGACCACAGCCATTGACGTGTATGACTCTTTTCTTGCAAAAAAGATCAAAACCTCGTTTGTGGCCATGGGCCAGACCGGCTGGATGCAGGGTTTTGAACACGCCATTGTCATTGACTCGATCATTCTTGATTTTCTTACCGGCGCAATCGAAGACGCCGTTTGGAAAGCGTGGAAACAGGATGATCCTGAATTTATCGTCACCCACGGAGAGGGTGCCATGCTTCACCCCTCGGATCCCGGAGGTTTTGAACTCCTAGCGGCTGCAAGGCCGGAATATGTGATACTTCAATGTGCGCCGGAGCGTAAAACCTATTCGCTTTTTCCCGATTTCCAAATGCCGACCCTTGACCGGGAACTCAAGGTAATCGAGGCCTTTTACGAAAAAAGACCCTTTGCAATAACCCTTTACACCAAGGATATGGACCGGGAGCAGGCCTTGAAAAAGGCAAGTCAGATCGAATCCAAACATAATATCTTAACCCGGGTTCCCCTTTATCAAGGTGTGGATGACATTGTAGATAAGATAGTGGGCAGTAGGCAGTAGATTGTAGGGCAATTCTTGAATTGGCGTTACGTGAATTATCATTTTTTTATATGAAACACCCCCCTAATTAAAGGTAATAGTGTCCCGTTGGTTTTTTGGTTCTTTTTTTCCCAAATAACACTTTAATTGTCGGTACAAATTGAAAGTTATAAATCGATATAAATTTTT
>Ga0265295_1001779_pt1 | contig 36773 bp, 35 predicted proteins | sample Munlansysbiofilm_FD_192503 | JGI IMG/M metagenome (GOLD analysis project Ga0265295, IMG submission 192503) | Leachate microbial communities from a municipal landfill in Southern Ontario, Canada - Methane capture system biofilm | ecosystem: Engineered > Solid waste > Landfill > Unclassified ... | reverse complement strand
ATCGACTCGATGGCTGAAGACGTCTCCTCCACCTTACGGGACTGCAGCTCGGCCCCGTGCGCTACCTGCTGGACCGATGAGGATATCTCCATCGACGACGCACTGATCTCCTGCGAAGAAGCCGAGAGCTGCGTCGCCATGTTGGTGACCGACTCGGCCGACGTACGCAACTGCACCGCGATGTCGGAGAGCGAAGAGATCAGCCCGTTGCTCTCGTACACGAGAAGACCGATCTCATCGTCGTGCGGCGCAGTGGCGCGAACGGTGAGATCACCGTGGCCTGCTTCGACCAGCACTCCACCGAGGTCACGCAGTGGGTCCAACACCCGGCGCTTGAATGCGACCGTCCACGCAAGTGAGCCGGGGACCGCACAGACGGCCATCGCGACCGCGCCGAAGAGCGCGATGTACTTGATGTCGTCGAGGCTCATGTCGAGCGCGGTAAGAGCGAACGCCCCCGTTGCAAGGAGCCCGACCATCACCGCGGGGCCTATCGTCAGCCACGTGAGAAGCGTGAAGGTGAACGATAGCCCCCGCTTCATTTGACTAGCACGCAGCTTTTCGGTCATGCGGACCCTCCTCGATAGCACTGCACCATGCGGCACATATCCACTCACGATAACAAACCCTCAGTCGCGCTGCAGTCGTACAGGCTTGCGATAGATCCGCTGCAGCCCGTCCACGACCTCGAACGCAGCAGCCACATCCGAGGTCAGACGCTCCGATCGGCCGAGCACCAGATAGCCCCCTCGCATGAGCGACTCCTCGAATACGCGAACAAGTCGCTCCTGATCCGTCTTGTTGAAGTAGATGAAGACGTTGCGGCAAAAGATCACGTCTACTCCATGTATCGGCGAATCTTCAAAGAGGTTGAGGTATCGGAGCCGCACCATATCGCGAACCTGCTGCTTCATCGTAAACGTTTCGCGGCCAACATCCACATAGCGGAGCACATCGGAATGCGGAATCTGCTCGAGCTGTTGGAGACGATACTCGGCTCGCTTGGCTGTTGCGATCGCTTTGCGGTCGAGATCCGTACCGATGACCGTAGGGACCACGCTGTCGATGCCGGTACGTGCGATGCCATCAAGTAGCGACATCGCGAGCGAGTAGGGCTCCTCGCCGGTCGCACAACCCGCCGACCAGACCCGCACGACCCGCTGGTGCCGTTCCACCTTCCGCGCAAGAATCGTGGGGACTACCTCGCTTCGGAACAGATCGAACACCTGCGCGTCGCGAAAGAACTGGGTCACGTTGACGGTGAGGGCGTCGACCAGTGCATGATACTCGTCAGGATTCCGGTCGAGATATGCCGCGTACTGCGAGTACGTGTGTATACCAAGAGCGTTGAGTCGAAGCGCGAGCCGACGCTCGACATACCGCGACCGGTACTGAGCCAGATCCAGCCCGCGCTCGACCATCACCTTCTGCAGCAGCTTGGCCAGACTGCCTCGCGCAAGCGGCTCCATCGGCTCTTGTCGCATCCGTCCCCCTCATGGGCGTGACCCACCTATGCGTAAGCCCCGTTCATTGTAGAATATCTTGCACTACTATGGTCCGTCTGTGATGGAGGAACCTCGATGCACCGTGCGCCACTCCCGGTAAGGATCGTCGCACTCGTCGCCTCGATCGTACTGTTCGTCCTGACAGGAGGCGCTGCCGCTGCAGTCGCAGACGACTACCTGACGCGCGAGGTCCTCCCCCGCGGCACGCACATCGCCGGAATCGACCTCTCGGATATGACTCGCGCCCAGGCGCACGACGAGATCGCCGCTCAGGTGGTCACCCCGCTGGGTGACCCGATCACCGTGCGTAGCGGAAACACCACCTTCACGCTCGAAGCAGCGCCGATGATCAGAGTCGACATCGAAGGTATGATCGACACTGCCTTCGAGCCACGCAGAACAGCCTCGCTCCCCACACGCGTCCTCGATCGCATCACGGACAAACAGGTCGGCATCACCACCGATCTGCAGGTGACTCTCGATGAGGATGCACTCGGGCAGTGGCTGCACGAGACTGCAGCGTCGATCGAGACGACGGCAGCCGATGCGACAATCGCACTCGAGGGCGATACGATCGTCGTAGCACCATCACGAGTCGGGGTCTCGCTCGACGTGACCGCAACGGCTGATGCACTGAAAGACGCACTCACCGGCGGCCGGAAGCAAGTCGACGCGCCGACGATCCACGCTCAGCCTGCGGTGACCGAGTCCGAAGTCGGCCCGGCGATCCTGGTCGATCTTTCCGAACGCGAACTCTACCTGTACGAGAGAGGCGCCCTCGCGAAGACCTACGGTGTGGCCATTGGCACACCGAGTCACCCTACCCCACGTGGTGAGTTCGAGATCACACTCAAACGCTACATGCCCACGTGGTCGAACCCGGGATCAGCGTGGGCCTCGGGGATGGCACAGACGATCGGGCCGGGGCCGAGCAACCCGCTCGGCACACGAGCACTCAACATCGACTCACCCGGCATCAGGATCCATGGCACGACCGCCGACTCCTCGATCGGAAGGGCTGCATCCCACGGCTGCATGCGCATGCACCGTCGGGACATCGAGGACCTGTACGAGCGAGTCGAGGTGGGCACACCGGTGTTCATCGTCCGCTAGGCAGACACTGCCGGGCTCATCACTGCTGCGAGCAGATCTCCCTCATCGCATCGAGCGCATAGTCCACAGCGGCTTCATCGAGGCCCCAGCCCAGACCGAACCTGACGGCACCGCTCTCGAGGGTGCCGAGCGCCGCATGTGTCCACGGACTGCAGTGCAGGCCCGCACGCACGGCGATGCCGAACCGGCTATCCAGAGCGAACGCGATCTCATCGGCAGAGATGCGCTCGTGAGCGACACTCACGAGCGGGGCCCGGGGGACGTCGAGGGCAGGCCCCAGCACCCGAAGGGCGGGGATATCGAGTAGCCCCTCATGGAGCCGTCGTGTGAGCTCGCGCTCGCGATCCATAAGCGCAGCACTCTGGGCCCGGACGAACGCTGCTGCTGCACCGAGACCCGCGATCGCCGGTGTGTTCGGCGTTCCCGCTTCATATCGATCGGGACGCTCCTCGGGCTGCAGGACTTTGATGGAAACGCCGCCACCGCCTTGAAGCAGTTCGACGGGGCTGAACCCCGGTGCAAGATACAGGGCCCCGATACCCTGAGGACCGAGCAGACCCTTATGCCCTGCGATCGCGTATGCATCGACTCCAAGTGCAGCGCAGTCGACCGGCAGATGCCCGGCGGCTTGTGCACCGTCAGACACCATGACGGCGCCGTGCTCGTGCGCGATATCGGCGAGATCGGCGATCGGCTGGATCGCCCCTGTCACGTTCGAGGCATGCTGACAGATGACCATGCGCGTGGACGCCGATGCGACCGCGCGTTCCACTTCCTCAGCGTCGACATTGCCCTCGGGGTCGACCGGGACACGCGCGACTTTCACGCCGCGCGAACCGAGCGCGAAGAGCGGACGCACGACCGCGTTGTGCTCTGCCGAGACGACGACGACCCGGTCGCCATGCTTGAGGGCACCCTTCAGCACGAGGTTAAGGGCCGCCGTACACCCGGGCATGAACGCCAGATCGCGTTCGTCGGGTATGCCGAGCAGTCCCGCAAGCTCCCCGCGCGCGTGCGCGATCGTCCGCCCGGCGGCAAGGGCCAGAGTGTGTGCCCCACGATCCGGGTTACCACCCGCGATGCTCATGGCCTGGACCATCGCCTCTGGGACAACAGGAGGCTTCGGCCACGACGTCGCAGCATGATCGAAGTAGATGATCTTGGTTGGCTCACCCATCACGAAGCGTGCCCCCCGCCGGCCATCATCTCGACTGCATGCTCGAGCACGCCCACGACGAAACCGAACGACTCACGGACAGCCTTCTCCGAGCCGGGCATGTTCACTATGAGGGTCGTGCCTCGCTGCCCTGCGGTACCACGAGAGACCATAGCGCGATCGGTGATCTTCAGGCTCTCCCCACGGATGACCTCACCGATGCCAGGCACTTCGCGATCGCAGACCGCAAGCGTCGTCTCAGGAAGCACATCGCGCGGACCAAGACCCGTGCCTCCGGTGGTGAACACGATGTCGCAGTGGTCCACGTCCGCCATCTCGACCAACGCTGCGGCGAGAGCATCTCGATCATCGGGTAGCAGGTGATAGGCCACGACTTCCCAGCCCTGTCCGGTCGAGAGCGACTTCAACGCAGCACCCGATGTATCCTCTCCACCACCCGCAGAGCGTGTGTCCGAGGAGGTGAGCACGCCGACCCGTAGAACCGCCATCAGTCGCCCTCCCTCTGCAACGTGCCATCACTGAGACGTGCCCAGTCACCGGACGCACCGCCAGACTTCTTTACCAGGCGCACGCCGGTGATCTCCATGCCGCGATCGACCGCTTTGCACATGTCGTAGAGCGCAAGTGCGGCGGTAGCTGCGGCAGTAAGAGCCTCCATCTCGATCCCGGTTTTCCCGTCGGTAGCACACGTCGCGGTGATGTGTACACAGGAGTCACCCGGCTCCAGGACTACCGCTGCTTTTGTGATGGGGATCGGGTGACACAACGGGATGAGATCCGCAGTGCGCTTCGCGCCCTGGATGCCCGCGATCCGCGCTACCGCGAAGACATCGCCCTTCGGCGACCGACCCTCGACGATCATCGCAAGCGTCTCGGCCTTCATACGGATCGTGGCCTCGGCGACCGCGATACGATGCGTCACTGGCTTGTCGCCGACATCGACCATGTGCGCCGAACCCTGGCTGTCCAGATGCGTCAGTCGTCCGCTCACCGCATCAGCCTCCGATCTGCGACATATGCCGCACGGTGCCGTGCTGTTGGTTGTGGCCAGCGGGCTTCTCCGCGAGCGCCCGATGGATGAGAGCACGGATGTCCTGATCGGTACCCGTTCGTAACGCCGACCGCACATCGATCTCATCATCTGAGAAGAGGCACGTCCGCAGTCCGCCGTCGGCGGTCAGCCGCAGGCGGTTGCACTCGCTACAGAAGTGATGTGACAGAGGTGCGATCACGCCGAGCGTGCCGGGAGCACCGGGGAACCGGTAGTAACGTGCGGGACCCCATCCGCCAGGCGCATCGTCGCGAGAGACCGGCGCAAGTTCGCCCAACCCGGCAGCAGCACCTTCGGTGGTGATGCGCTCAAGGATCTCATCGGTGGAGACGAGGTCCTCCTCACTCCAGCCATCTGCGTCGGCGCTCGTGCAGCTGTGCTCACCCACATCGCCAACCGGCATGTACTCGATGAAACGCACGTGCACGGGTCGATCGACCGTCATACGAGCAAAACCGAGCAGATCCTGGTCGAGCGAACGCACGACGACCACATTGAGCTTGATCGGATCCATGCCGACGGCGGATGCAGCTTCAATACCCTCGAGCACATCGGTCAGCTTGCCGCGGCGCGTGACGCTCGCATAGACGTCAGGGTCGAGCGTATCGAGTGAGATGTTGATGCGCTTCAGCCCGGCAGCGGCGAGACCCTCTGCATACTGGGAGAGCAGCGTCCCATTCGTAGTGAGCGCGATCGCCTCTATGCCGGTCGTCTCACGCAGTCGCCGCACGTGATCGACGATTCCGTGTCGAACAAGTGGCTCGCCACCGGTGAGGCGGATCTTGCTGATCCCCTCGCCTGCCGCGATCCGCGCGAAGCGCTCGATCTCCTCGAAGGAGAGGATCTCGTCGTGAGACTTCCACTCGATCCCTTCCGGTGGCATGCAGTACACACAGCGCAGGTTGCAGCGGTCGGTCACGCTGATGCGGAGGTAGTCGATCCGCCTGCCAAAAGTATCAGTCGCCATGAGGAGCCTCCTCCACGAAGGATGTACCGGCACGTCCGGTGAGAAACGTTCGCTCGACCAGATCGGCCAGCCCCTCGGCATCATCGAGTCCGAAGACCGGAATACCATCCACCGTGAGCTCGTCGTTGTCGGTCACAAGAGCGAAGAGCTCTGAAGAGTCACACACTAACTCGGTAGAACGAGCCCTACGCGAGACCTCGATGCGCACATCGCCTGCCCGACGGTAGCCCTCCGTGAGCAGGATATCGACATCGGAGGCAAATGCCAGGAGCTCTTCAAGGGTAGCTTCATGGTCCATCGTGCGCGTCATGCCAAGCTTGCTCGGGGAGCTCACCAAGGAGACCGATGCGCCTGCTTTGGCATGACGCCATGAGTCCTTACCCGGGACGTCGATGTCGAAGTCGTGTATATGGTGCTTCACGCTGCCCACGCGATAGCCGCGCTGAGTAAGCGTACGGATGAGCCGTTCCATGAGCGTCGTCTTGCCCGAATCACTCTTGCCGACGACAGAGACGACGGGGATGCCGGTCCCCACACTCACGTCAGAAACACCCGAGATCACAGTTGTGGACCCGTAGTCCGGCGGCGTCGGCTGCAGCTCCGGCGACTTTGTAGGGCACACCCTGGTCCTCGGCGAACTTACGCAGGACCGGGCACGTGATCTTGCCGTCACGCGCCTTCAGCTTGACAGCCGCGGTCATCTCTTCAGTGACCTGTGAGACCCACCGGGGATCTTTGAACTTCTGGCTCTCGCTGCTCATGCGGTACCCTCCTCTAAATCGATGCGTATACACATGACCTCGGTGCCAGCAGGCACGAACGACTCTCCCTCCGGGAGGGAAATAAGACAGTTGCCACGGTGCATCGCCGTCAGCAGTGCCGAGGACTGATTACCTGATATAGCCGCGGTATACCCGCCTTCCGGTGACCGGGTCAGCCGGCCCCTCAGGAAGTACCGGCGGTCGGACTTCTTCTTGGTGTCGTGAGCGAGCGTCGCTATCACGCGCGGACGCGCAAGCGCGGTGAAGCCCGCCATCTTGCGTATCGCAGGACGGACGAACATCTCAAAACCCACCATCGTGGACGTGGGATTACCCGGCAGACCGAAGAACGGGGTCCCGCCGATCGTGCCGAACGTCTGCGGCGCGCCAGGGCGCATGGCGACCTTCCAGAAGTCCAGCTTACCCATCTCGACGAGCACTTTCTTGACCACATCAAAGTCGCCCATACTGACGCCGCCTGTGGTCACCATGAGATCGAACTCGGGTGCACGTCCCAGCAGAGCCCGTGTGTCCTCCTCGGTATCACGCGCGATACCGAGCACATACGGCTCTCCACCCGCCTCCAGCACCTGTGCCGCAAGAGAGTGTGTGTTGGAGTTGCGGATCTTGCCGGGACCCGGCTTCTCGGTCACCTCGACAAGCTCGTCACCGGTAGAGACGATCGCAACACGCGGCCGCCTGTGGACCAAAAGCGTGTCATGTCCGACAGAAGCGGCCAGTCCGATAGCGGCCGGTCCGATCGTTTCGCCCCTGAGCAAGACGGTCTCGCCCTCATGTACCTCTTCGCCACGCGAACGGATGTGCTCACCTAACGTGGCTGGACGCAACACCTCGACGGTCCCACCTGTACTGCCAGCGTTCTCACCCACACGCGTATACTCGACCATCACCACGGCATCCGCACCCGAAGGTATCGGGGCACCGGTCATGATCCGGGATGCCTGCCCGGGGCCGACCGGTATCTCGGGCTGCACACCCGCAGGGATATGGTCGACCACCTGGAGTGTCACCGGTGAGGACTCGGACGCATCGCGCACGTCAGCATATCGAACGGCATAGCCATCCATAGCCGTGTTATCGAACGGCGACACATCGATGTCGGAGATGACATCGGTCTCAAGCACCCGTCCGAGTGACTCAAGGAGTGTGACCCGCTCGGCATCGAGCACCATGATCCTGGAGAGAACCTGTCCCTGTGCCTCTTCGACGCTTATCACCTCAGTTGTCCTCCTTGGGCGTCACATCTATACGTGACGCATTGGTGTAGACGACCAGCTTACCACCGCGTGCATAGCCCACGAGCGTGAGGGACGCTCGCTCAGCGATCTCTGCGGCAAGGTCTGTCACCGCAGTTCGCGAGACCACGATCGGGATACGCGCCTTGGCGGCCTTCACGGCCATCTCGTAGCTGATGCGCCCAGTAGTGAGCAGCACACCGTCGCGTGCATCGATGCGATCGAGCCAGATGCGGCCGAAGAGCTTATCGAGTGCGTTGTGACGTCCGACGTCTTCGCGTACGACAGTGAGCTTTCCATCGATGGCGATACCACAGGAGTGCATACCGCCCGTATCGCGGTATGCCGAAGCCGACCGGGCAAGCTGCCCGATGAGGTCGTATATCTCCTCGGATCCGATCCTCGCATCCGAGACCACCGGTTCGATACCACGAGCATGACCGACCGAGGCGAACGTTATACCCTTGCCGCATCCCGAAGTGACGTAGCGCTTGCGTTCCGCGACGTCAGGCGGCGCCTCCTCTCGAGAACGCACGTACACGAGACCACGCTTGTGGTCGACGTCGACGCCATCGAGGGACTCACGATCAGTGATGAAGCCCTCCGAGAGCAGGAATCCGACACCGAGATCGGCAAGATCCTCGGGAGTTCCCTGCATCGTAGCGATCTCACCGTCGTTGAGGAACACGGTGATTGGACGCTCAGACGGCATGCCTCGTACCGCACGCGTGCCGACCTCGATCACCGACACACGAGTAACAGGAGGCTCTTCAGCGGGTTTTGAGGCGATATCGCGTGAGTCCAGGAGCTCCTGCGGAGTGTTGATATTGACGATACTCCTGAGACTGGGATCGACGGCCTTGAACGCATCGAGTGGCACCTCGATCGCCTTGACCGACGAGGCGATCGAGATCAAACGCCGACGCCCGGTGGACAACATCCGTCGCGCTTCCGGCAGACAACTCACGTGATAGAGGGCCAGGAGCGGCTCGGGGCCTTTCTCGCCCACAGGGATGACCATCTGTGCGCCGTCCCGCGCGTCCCATAGCGCCCGGATGACCGATGGCGCAAGCCAGGGCATGTCGGCGGCGACTGCAAGCACCCACTCGTCCTCCGTGGCTGCAAGCGCCGTCACCAGTCCGCCGAGTGGCCCCTGGTATGCGACCTCATCGGCAAGGATGCGCACCGACGGTGGCAACCCCGCTGCTGCGAGCGCCTCCGGGCGGTTCGTGACGACAACGACGTTGTGACACACGCTGCCCGCCGTGCCGGCTACGCGCCGCACGAGTGGCTCGCCGTCGAAGAGGAGCAACGTCTTGTCGACGCCCATCCGTTGAGACCGACCACCCGCTAGTACAGCAGCAGTGACCGGGATCCGGTTCGCTTCGTCCATATCCTGTACCTCCATCGCGAGTGCCAGCCCGCGAGCACCGCACCCGGTGAGCGCAGACTCCGTATCATACCCCAGCGGGTACGCCTACGGCAGACTGCACTCTGACCGAGGTCGCCTTGAAAAGCGCCATCACCTCGGAGCCGGGCCGAAGGTCCAACTCCCGCGCCGCCGCTCGCGACACTGACGCAGCGACCCTCATCCCGTTCGACGACAGGCTTACACGATCGGTGCTTCCCATCCGCTCGATGGACGCCACCTGCATCCGAAGTCTGTTGCGCGCCGAAGACAGAGGGAGCTCGGCGTCCGCTGCAAACAGCATGACATCCTCCGGCCGTATACCGATAAGCACGTGGGTGCCGACAGGGAGATCGGTACGCGCGTGGATGTACTCAGACTCCACCGTGATGTCCGCTATGCCTTCCTCGGCACCGACGATGGTGCCATGTAACGCGGCGTCCATGCCGATGAAGTCCGCGACCCACGGTGTCGTCGGAAGTGTCATCACCTCGTCCACATCGCCGCTGCGGATCACGTGACCCTCGTTGATGATGCTCACGCGGTCTGCCACGACCATCGCCTCGTCTTGATCGTGCGTGACGTACAGCGCCGTGACTCCCTCGGCCGACAGGATCTCGGAGAAGTCGGTGACGAGCCTGCGCTTGATAAGCGGGTCGAGGTACGAAAGGGGCTCGTCCAGGAGTAGGATGCGAGGCTCGAGCACAAGTGCCCGCGCGAGCGCCACCCGCTGGGCCTCGCCGCCGGAGAGCCTGAGCGCCGAGGACTTCTGCGTACCGCCGAGACCTACACGTTCAAGAGCCGCTGCAACACGATCGGCGCGCTCTCGCTTTGGGATCTTGCGGAGCGCAAGACCATAAGCCACGTTCTCGCCCACGGTGCCCTTGAACAGATACGGATTCTGGAAGACGGCCGCCATCATCATGCGCGCCGACTTATCGCCAGGCTCGACAGATCGGCCATCGAGCGCGACATGACCGCGAGTGGGCTTCTCTAACAGGCCTAGGATGCGCAACAGCGTGGACTTGCCGGAACCAGAGGGGCCAAGGATAGCGTGCGTCTCACCGTTGCAGAGCTCGAATCGCTCGACGGTGAGCACCGACCGCTTATGGTAGCGGACTTCGATGTCCTCGCCGACGATGATGGGCGTCCGCGTACACGCTGGAGTCCTAGCGCTCATACCGACCTCCCGAGTACTGGAGGGCGGTCAACCCGTTGTTGATCACAAACGCGATCCCGATGAGTATGAACCCGAGTGCGAGTGCGATACCGAAGTTGCCCTTGCGGCTCTCGAGCACGATCGCGGTGGTCATCACACGCGTCTGTCCTTCGATGTTTCCACCAACCATCATGACCGCCCCAACCTCGGAGATGATCCCGCCGAACCCGGCAACCACAGCCGCCATGACGCCCCGGCGCGCCTCCTTTATCACGAGGGTCGCCTCTTGCCATGAAGACGCGCCGAGCGAGCGGGCCTGGAGTCTGAGTTCCACAGGCACCGAGCCGATGGCTGCCGCAGTCACTCCGGTCACGAGCGGCGTGGAGATGACCACCTGCGCGAAGATCATCGCGGGCAGTGTGAATAACATGCGCGGCGGGATCGACCCGGACAGGGATGCCCATAGCTCGGAGACAGGACCGGTTCGGGAAAGCAGGATGTACACGGTGAGGCCGGCCACGACCGGCGGAAGGCCCATACCCGTATTGACGAGCACCTGTACGAGTCGTCGCCCCACGAAGCGCCGCGACCCCATCAGGTAGCCGAGTGGAACACCGATCGCCATCGCGATGGCGATAGAGATACCCGAGACTCGCAGCGACAGCCCGATGATCCCATACAGCGAGAGATCTCCGCTGACGAGCATCCGACCTGCCTCGACGACAGACTGCCACAGTGTCTCCATGCGCAACTCCTTTTTCAGGGGCAGTAAAGCGCGCGGGGCGCCGTCACATCAGCGACGACGCCCCGCCACGTGCAACTGACACGAAAAGGCAGCTACTGGGCGTTCGGGAAGAACAGCGGCTGCCCGAACTTATCCTCACCATAGGTCTTGATCACGTCTTGTGCATCACCCGTGACCCACTGCGCAAAGGCTTCCGCACCCTCGGGGTTGGCGGCACCCGTCACCGGGATCACGCCGTACTGGTTGAACAGCACGTTGTCGCCTTCAACCAGGATCTCCACCGCGAGATCGTCCATCATGTTCAGATACGTGGCGCGGTCAGTCATCGTGTAACCCGGAGTCTCGGACGCCATCACGAGGACATCGCCCATGCCCTGACCAGCCGAGAGGTACCAGTCACCCGCAGGTTCGATACCCGCTCCGGACCACAGGTTCTTCTCGGCGGTATGGGTACCAGAGTCATCACCGCGAGAGATGAACGTACTCTCACTGTCGGCGATCGCGACCAGGGCCTCGGTGACCGACATACCCTTGATACCCGCAGGGTCATCGGCGGGACCGACGATGATGAAGTCGTTGTACATGACGTCCTCGCGATACTCGCCAAACCCGTTAGCCACAAGTTCCTCTTCGCGGGCCTTGGCGTGCACGAGCAGAACGTCAGCGTCCTTGTTCTCGCCCATCTCGAGCGCGGCACCCGTGCCCACAGCGATGACCTCGACCTTGTACTCCGGGTACGCGTCCTCAAACGCCGGGATCAGCACATCGAAGAGGCCTGAGTCCTGGGTAGACGTCGTGGATGCGAGAACCAGATTGCTTTGCTCGACCGGCTCCTCGGCTGCCGGTTCCTCAACGACAGGCTCTTCCTCAGCCGCGCAGCCCGCGAGCGAGAACACGAGGGCGAACGCAAGGAAGACTACGCTGAAACGCCAGATAGCCTTACCTTTCAAGCGATCGATCATGGAGTGCTCCTTTCCAAATCCGGGAGGCAAGCCCATTTCTGGCCTTACCCTTTGGCCCGTCACCCTGGCGGTCGCTTCAACCGCGACTGTGGTAGGTGTGTGGGGCTCGGAGACGCTTCGTCAGCGCATCGGGCGTCAGACGATAAGCTATAGTCTATCGTAATATGAGGGTGCTGCAAGGCAGATAGTACCCAAAGTAGCCCGAGCGCTACAGCTCGGCTCTGAGATGGTCCGCCAGCGCATTGGCTGCCCGCGTGAGAGACGTCCGCGGCAGCACCATGAAAAGCGGTCGTGCGACAGGGAATCCTGCACCGGGAACGGACGCGACTGTACCGAGTTCCAGCGCTTTGGTCGCTACCTGCGCGCTCACGATGCCAAGACCCATGCCACCCTCGACGGCGCTCACGATCGCCTCGTTGGTGCCAAGCTCCATGACGACCTCGAGGTCGGCAGGGTCCACACCGCTACGCCGGATGACCTCCTCAGCCACGAGACGCGTCCCAGAACCCGCCTCCCGCACGATGAACCGCTCACCAGCGATGTCAGAGAACATCACCGCCGCTCCGTCTGCACGCCGATGTCTCGCCGGACAGATGAGCACGAGCTCGTCAGTGCCAAGCTGCTCGTAGTGGACCCGGGCGCCGGGAACCTCCGCGCCGATCATGCCGAGATCGGCGTTGCCTTGCGCGACATGCTCTACCACATCCGCAGAATCGTATACGCGTAGCGTGACACCGACCTCCGGGTATGCCGAAAGAAAGGTGCCGAGGAGCCGGGGCAAGAGATACTGTCCGGGGGTGGTAGAGGCAGCGATAGTCACCCGACCGGTCACGACGTCACCCATGGACTCGATGGCATCATGGGCGTCGGCGACCTCGGCAAGGATCCGTCGTGCGTAGGGGATCAACATCTCCCCCGCCTCGGTGAGACTGATGTTGCGGTAACCGCGATCGAACAGGGTCGCCCCCACATCGGACTCAAGGGACTGCACGTGCATGGTCGCTGCGGGCTGCGAGATGCCGAGCACACGTGCAGCCTCAGAGAACGAACAATGGTCGACCACAGCGACAAAGGTCTTGAGCTGGCTGATGTTCACGAGCAATCCCCTCTCCGGATGCAGTCCATGCTAACCCACCTCCGGGCTTGCGGGAATCGTGCCGTGTGTGATAGTTCTTAAGTGAGAGTGGTTCTCACTTGAGGAGTACCGATGGCAGCACGGCCCACACACAGCGCCCGCTCGACCAAACCTGCGGCCCTTTATGGCTCCAGACGCATGAGCATCCAGCGCACGACGATAGCGACGACAGTGCAGGCGATGCAGCGTGCGTTCACTGCCGAGGAGTTACACCGTGCCGTGACTGCCGAAGCGCCGGGGATCGGGCTCGCCACGGTCTACCGCGCGATCGGCGCCATGCAGTCAGCGGGGAGCCTCGTGTCTGTGGGCGAACGTGACGGCTCTGCATTGCTCGCCTTATGTGCACGCCATGACCATCACCATCACCTTGTCTGCACCGAGTGCGGGGCGGTGGTGGCGATCGACTGCCCCATCGACGACGCGACAGTACGCGCAGCGGCGCGCTCGGGACATCTCGTGACGGATCACCAGATCATCCTCTACGGTATCTGCGCCGACTGCCGCACGCAGACGGAGGGCAGCTGATGTCACACATCCATATCCCCGACGGTGTTCTGCCCTGGTGGCTCTGGCTTACCGGATGGCTGGCCGCAGCCGCCCTCCTCGGCATAGCTGCAAGACGCGCCACGCGCTCGGGATCCCGACGGGCCGTCCCGCTTATCGGAGTCGTGTCCGCACTCGTCCTCGTCGCGATGTCGAGTGAGATCGTGCCCCTCGCCTACCACGTCAACCTGACCGTGGTCGCAGGCGTGCTGATCGGCCCGTGGTTGGGAGTGATCTCGGCGTTCATCGTCGTGCTCATACTCGCCCTGCTCGGACATGGCGGGGTCACAGTGGTCGGGCTCAACACGCTGGTCATCGGTGCCGAGATCGCGCTGGGCTGGGCTCTCGTCCGGACTGGGACGCGACTCTTCGGCATCAGGAGGATCCGTCCTATCGCCGCGATTGCGACGGTAGTGACGCTTGCAGCGACGACCACGATGGTTGTAGGTATCGTCGCCCTGGCAGGCGCACCCGCGGCAACGCGCGGGACCGGTGCACTCGATGCCGAGACTCTCGAGTTCCGCAATCCGTTCTCCGAGGGGGTCTTCTCGAGCGGCCTCGTCGGCGGACATGAGCACGGAGAGACCGATGCGCACGAGGATGAGCATGCGCATGAAAGCGAGGCCCTGGCCGTCTCGCGCTTCGCGGCTGTGGTCTACACCCTCGGACCGATCGGCTGGCTGCTCGAGGCGCTCGTGACTGCAACGATACTCGGCTATGTCGGCAAAGTGCGCCCGGGACTACTGTTCAGCGGAGCAGGCGTGCAAGGCCGTGTGGCGCACGTCGGCGACGAGCACGGAGGTCACTGATGGATGTCACTGCAGTCGACCGATCAGCGATCTCGGGGGATACGCTGCTTCACCACGCAGCACCAGCGAGCAAGCTCATCGCGGCCGGGCTACTGCTCGGCGCGGTCATGACCGTGAACGACCCACTCGTCGCCGCCGGCGTCGTGCTGTCACTCGTGGGGGCCGGCGCGGCCGTTCGTCTACCGCTCGGGCAGATGCTCCCGCTCGCACTCTACCCCGCGCTCTTTGCCCTCGTCTTCGCATTCGCGGCTGCCCCCGGACCGGTGACCGGGGCCCTCATCGTACTCAAAGCCGTGACGGCAGCACTCGCCGTCGTCACGCTCATGTTCTCGACCCCCTACCCTCAGGTGTTCGCACCCATCCAGCGCGTGACACCGCAGGTCGTCGGTGACGCCCTGCTGATGACCTACCGGTCACTCTTCATCCTCGCCGAGAAGTTCGCCGATCTCACCCGGGCGGTACGCCTCCGTGCAGGACTCTCGGCGCGGCAACCGATCCGCTCGGCCCAAGCGACCGTACGTGCGCTCGGCGGGCTGTTGCTGTACTCCCTTGACCTCTCGCAACACGAGTACGACATCCTGTACCTGCGCGGGTATGAGGGAGGCCTGCGCGTGACCACGCAGCGGAGCACCGACCACGCGGCCGACCTGGCTTCCCTGCTCTATGCAGCGCTCATCCTCGCTGTCGTTCTCGTATTTCGCCTTGTGCCGGCGTTGTCCGGCTACTCATGGCTCGTGACCATCGCAGGTGCGGTGGACCTCCTCACGGGACTCCTGATCGGACGGAGACGCTGATGAACATGCACACCCACGACCGCGGCCGCCTCGCTGATGCCGAGGAGATCATCCGGATCAGTTGCGTGAAGCACACGTACGAGGACGGCACGACCGTACATCTGTGCGGCCTCGACTTCCTCGCCCACACGGGCGCACGGGTGGCCGTTCTCGGCCCCAACGGGTCGGGCAAGACAACGATGCTCTATCACATCCTCGGCCTGATGAAGCCACAGGAGGGTTCTGTGACGGTCTTCGGCGTTTCACCCTCAGAGCAGTGGTCCAAGATACGCAAGCGTATCGGGGTAGTGCTACAGAACGTCGATGAGCAGCTGCTCGCGCCAACCGTCATCGACGATGTGATGTTCTCGCCCCGCCAGTACGGACTGTCCGAGACAGAGTCCCGTGAGCGCGCGCACAAGGCGCTGGCACTGCTCGGCATCGAGCACCTCGCCGACCGGGTTCCCCACAACCTCTCCGGCGGCGAGAAGCGTAAGACGGCTCTTGCCGGAGCGCTCGTGATGGATCCCGAGTTGCTCGTTCTCGATGAGCCGTTCGAAGGACTCGACCCGAAATCCCGCTCCGCGCTGTTGGCACTTTTGGACCGTCTTGCGCGAGAGCAGCACATGACGATCGTGATGTCCACGCACGACATAGACTCCGTACCCGAGTTCGCCGACTACGCGTACGTACTCGCCCCGGGCGGCAGGATCGCACTTGCCGGAACCCCCGAGGAGCTCTTCTCGAGCGCAGATGTGCTGACCGAGGGCAACATCACCCCACCGATCCTCGCAGAGTTGTTTGCGCGGCTGCGCGCACGCGATGCGACGGCACCGGCACCAGCACTATCGGTAGCTGAAGCCGTGGAAGCACTCACCGCCTGGAAGAGCTGCCCACCGTAGTCGACCGGACAAACGAACGCGCGTCTGCTACTCCTCGATCGGAAAGATGGCCGTGACTCCCTCACGCGCAATCATGATGAACGGGGGTGAGGCCACCAGCCGATCGTTCTCCACCGCGTGGATCGCCGCATTCGTGATCGCAAGGAAGTCCTTGCTCTTGCTGTTGAGCGAGTCAGACAGTCGCGCGCCCTCGAGTATGTGCATGTCTCCTTCGATACGGTGATCCTTCGTGATGATCATGACGCGGATCGTATCTTTCTTGGTGATTGCCATCGTACCGCCTTCCGGCTTGTGTCGAGCGCTCTACTGACGGATGATCGTCCCCACATGCTCGCCCTTAAGCGCACGCGTGATGTTTCCACGCTCCAGCCCGTTGATAATCTGAACGTGGTCCAGGACCTGGCTGTTTCGCAGGATATCGATACACGGACGCTCGAGGATCAGGTCGTCTTGTTGACGCGCCTCCAGTTCGTCCACGGTGATCTCCGGGATGAACTCGGCATCCGGGTCTTTCTTGGGGTCATCCGTGTACAGACCACGCTCGTCCTTCACGTAGATCATAGCCTTGGCGCCGATAAGGTCCGCCATGAGCAGTGCGCCGACATCGGTGCGGTGGATCGGGATGCGGCCCCTCTCGGGCGGGATCGCAAAAAAGTCGTACGGCGGCATGCCTTGCGTCACGGGAACGCAGCCCTGTGCGAAGTAGTTGGGCAGCTTCATGACCGCGTCTTGATCGATCTCGATGCCCCCGTGCTCCGCCATCATCGTGGCGAGCAAGAGTGCGTTCTGCTGGGAGACCGAGCTACCAAACGCAGCGATGATGCCCGTTGGCATACCGAGTTCGAGGCCGATCGCATAGATGTGCCGACTCCGCGTCCCACCGCCGGTCATGAGCAGCATCTTGTGCTCGTCTTTATTGGCGATGATCTCATCGACGACGCCGGGGAGCGCATGACGCCCACGGTCGCAAATCGACTGACCGCCGATCTTCATGACGGTGACGTCGGGGAACAGACGCCTTTGCGGTGCCACCTCGAGCGAGTCGAGAAAGCTCTCGCTCACCAGACTCTCCCCCATGAGTCGGCTCTTGATGTGCAGTCGTTTACTGTCCCGCTCGCGCTCGAGCGCCATCGGCTACCTCCTGTGTGTGTCGACTGGATGAAGCCCCGCAGTCACGCGGGTGACGAGATTACTCTGCAGATGTGAGCTTGTGACCCTTTTCTTCGACGGCAAGCTCCACGAGCTCCGTTCCGGTGGCCTTTGCGATCTGCTCGAGTTCGCTCTTGCGTAGGTGCTTTGCGTGGATCTTGAGCTTGGCGTCTGCTACGGCCACAACCAGGAAGCGCGGAGCCTTCTCCCCCTTGCCCACGTTCATGCGTTTGCGATAAAAGATCGTTCCTGCCATGTCTACCTCCTGCTATCCGAGGATGCTGCTATCTCTTAGAGGTGGATACCCCCACCCGATGGTCTTAAGCGACCGCCGTGCTGTGCAAAGCACCACCCTACTCAAGCACCTGTGACACCGCCAGCTTGACGGATGTACAGACAGCCCCCTCGCCGCCCAGATAACAGAGCGAGCGGACTTCGGCTCGACTATTCGCGAGAAGAGCTAGTGTCTCGGGAGCAATGGTCGTGCTGCGGGTGAGAAGCATCACCGAACCGAGTGTACCCTGCATAGCGCCACCGGCGAGCGCATCGGGGAAATTCTGTCCCGTCGTGATGGCCACGCCCTCCCAGTGCAGACCCTCCCCCACAGCGAAATCGGCGATCCTGGCCGCCGTCGCATATCGGTCGGTGCCGGACAAACGTAGGACCGCGTCGTCTGCAGGCCCAACGGGAAGACTGGCGTCAACGCTCCCGGGAACGGCGCCAGGACCGCCGGCCACCAGCACGCGTGTCGCACCTATTTCCTCGAGTGTCACTGTCGTCGCAGCAGACAGTCCATCCGGACCGACCAGCACGAGCGGCCAGCGCTTCGCCGCGCTGAGCGGAGCTGCGGCAAGCGCATCGGCAAAACCGGTTCCGGTGGCGACGAAGCAGGTGCCGTCATACGCGCCATCCTGCGCATCGACCACCTCACGGGCGATCAACTCGGCGGTCTCATAGCGGTTGGTGCCACCGATGCGCTCGACGGTACCCCCAAGCAACTCGTTCAGTGCCGTTTCCACGGAAGCCGCCACGGCCCCTGTACCGCCAAGGATCACCGCTGATGTCGCGCCAAGACGGCTGATCTCGGCTAGCACCTCAGGGGGCACGGCGTCGCTGTGGACCAGCAGGATCGGGGCCCCGCGGACTCCTGCAAGCGCAGCCCCCCCGAGGGCGTCGGGCCAGTTCTCCCCGGTCGCGATGATGACGCACGAAGCGCTGTCAAAAGCAGTCTGGCTCATTCTGACGGCAGTCTCATACCGGCTGTCACCTGCAATCGTAGTGAACGCGACGTCCGGGTCGGTCGCGGCCGGATCGATGGTGAAGGACGTCGAGGCGACCGCATCGTTTCCCGCGACATCCACTGCCGTGATCGTGAGCGTATGCGCCCCCGCAGAGTCCACCAGGGTCCCGGAGGTGAACTTCTTCCCATCGAGCGTCGCGGTGACCGACTTCAGCGCACTATCAGTGACCAGGAACCCCGGTGTGATCGCCGAAGCATAGACTCCGCCGTTCTTCACGCATGAAAGCGTGATCACCGGGTCGACGGTGTCCGGAGGCGGCGGAGGCGGAAGGATCGGCACATCATAGAAGTGGATGTAGCCAGACACCGATGAGGCGGAAATCGTACGCGTGCCGTACCGGAGAGACAGGTAGTTGTACTCCTCCACCAGGACCGTCCCGTCGGCATTGACCGCCGCGACGTACGCCACATGACCAAGTCTGCTGATCGTGCCAGCTGCCCACCAGGCGATAGCGCCAACGGTAGGGGTGTGGTCCACCGGATACCCGAGAAGCCGAGCGTTGGCGCCCCAGTTGCCAGCGTCCCCCCAGTGTCCACCGTCCATATAGTTGATGAAGCTGCCCGGGCCAGCATTACGGTTCATGCGCCATGCGACGAACGAGGTGCAGTAGCTCTTGAAGAAGCCCCAGGGGTCACTGCCACTCTGTCCCGGGTACGGGTAATCGTCGGTAGCCATCGCAGTCGGAGCCACAGCAAGGAGCGCCGTGACGACGAGTAGCACGATGGCCGATCTTAGCCCTGCACGACCCATTGGCGCTCTGATACGTACCACCATCCTGAACGGACTACGACTACCTCGACATCCTCAGCATCATCCGCATCATATGACAGAAGGACACCTCAGCGCCGCCGCACCTCCGCAGCCCGATATGCCACGATGCGACGTATGAGGTCGGTCGGCAGCGGCGTATCGAGTGTGAACCCGATGGACCCCTTGCCACGTGCGTACGGCGAGAGTTCGTCGGCGAACTCCTCCATGCCGCTCGGAGTGGGATAGAGGCCGACATGATGTGCAAAACCACCGAAGTGAACCACGTGCTTTCCGGCAAGGTCGAACGTGGGGATACCATAGCTGATGACCTCCGTCGCCTCAGGGACGACCTCCAGGATCAGCGTACGCAACTGTTCGAGCGCCGCGCGTGTCTGTGGCGGTGACTGGGCGATGTACTCATCTACTGCAGCAGCACCAGTGTTCGTGCTCAAGAGTCGTCACCCCCGACCAGCGTGCTCGGATATCTTGGTGAGAGTATACGGCCGAGACCACCGAGATCGAGATCTGCCTCGCGAAGTCCGAAGTCATAGGAGATCAGCAGCGATGGCGACTCCGACGATCGGACCGCACAGTGCAGTTCGTGATATCGCACGCCAAAACCCAGGCCCGACACCTTCCCGGCACACAGGACTTCGTCTACCGCGCGACAGACAGCCAGTACCTTGCCAGCGCAATGGTGGAGAAGTAGCGCCGCGCTACACCCCAGGGTGCAGATAGCAGGCGACGAAGTGCTCGGGTGAGACCTCTGCGAGTGGCGGCATCTCGACGTCGCAGTCACAGCCCAGGCACTCGCCCTTGGCATAGCAGCGGCTCGCGAAGCGACACCCGGGTTTGGGGTCGATCGGGCTCGTAACGTCACCCTCGAGCAGGATGCGCTCGGTGCGCAAAGCCGGATTCGTCACCGGGATCGCCGAGAGCAGCGCCTTGGTGTACGGATGGAGCGGATTGCGGTAGAGCTCACGCTTGGGTGCGAGCTCTACGAGCTTGCCGAGATACATCACGCCCACCCGGTCACTGATGTGTTTCACCACATTAAGCCCGTGTGCGATGAACAGATATGTGAGACCGAACTCCTCCGAAAGATCGTCAAGCAGGTTCAGTACTTGCGCCTGGATCGAGACGTCCAGAGCGGATACCGGCTCATCGCACACGATAAGCTTTGGCTCCATCGCCAACGCACGGGCGATGCCGATCCGCTGTCGTTGACCCCCGCTGAACTCATGCGGAAAGCGATTGCGGTAGTTTGCGGACAGCCCGACCGCGTTCAACAGGTAACCCACGCGGTCGTCGATCTTCTCAGGCGGCTGCAACCGATTCACACGGATCGGCTCGGAGATGATGTCATCCACGGTCATACGCGGGTTCAGCGACGCATAGGGATCCTGGAAGATCAGCTGGATATCGCGGCAGTAGCGACGACGCTCCTTGGGCTTCAGGCGAGCCAGGTCCTCGCCGTTGTAGAGGATCTCTCCGGCGGTCGGGGTGTAGAGATCCACGAGCAACTTGCCGACGGTCGTCTTACCACAGCCCGACTCCCCTACCAGACCGAAGGTCTCTCCGGGGTAGATGTCGAACGACAGATCGTCCACGGCCTTGAGGACCGACGTCGTGCGACCAAGCAGATCGCGATCCATCGTGAAGTGCTTTGAGAGGTTACGCACGCTGATAAGTGGCTGGGTCATTCGGCCACCTCCCCTGCTACAGGGGTGGGCGCAGTATCCGTCACATCGACGAAACACCGAAGCTTGCGGCCATCCGCACGCTCGACGAGCGGTGGCATCTCGCGTACGCACTGCTCCGTCCGATAGTCACAGCGGGGAGCGAACGCGCACCCCGTGGGCAGATTGAGCGGGTTTGGAACCATGCCTCGAATCATGTAGAGCGGCTCATCGCTCTCGGTTTCATCCATGCCGGGGATGGATTCGAGTAGACCAAGGGTGTAGGGGTGCAGCGGCTGTTCGAAGAGGTCCGCGGCACACGCCTCCTCTACCACCTGGCCACAGTACATGACAACCACCCGGTCAGCCGACTCGGCCACGACCCCGAGATCGTGCGTGATCAGGATGACCGCCATACCGAACTTCTTACGAAGGTCCGCGAGCAGCGCAAGTATCTGCGCCTGAATGGTCACATCAAGTGCCGTCGTCGGCTCATCGGCGATGAGCAGATCAGGTTCGCACGAAAGCGCCATGGCGGTCATCACGCGCTGGCGCATGCCGCCCGACATCTGGTGTGGATAGTCTTTGACGCGCTTTTCCGGACTCGGGATGCCCACGAGCCGCAGCATCTCGATCGCGCGTGCTGTAGCCGCCTTCTTGTCGAGCTTCAGGTGGGTACGGATGCTCTCGGTCAGCTGATCCTCGATCGTGAAGACCGGGTTCAGGCTGGTCATCGGCTCCTGGAAGATCATCGAGATATGGTTGCCGCGGATATCGCGCATCTCGCGCGCCGAAAGCGAGAGCAGGTCCTTCCCGCGGTAGACGACCTCGCCAGCGGCGACCCGTCCGGGCGACTGCAGGAGCCGCATCGCCGAGAGCGCAGCAACGCTCTTGCCTGAGCCAGACTCGCCGACGATTGCGAGCACCTCGCCCTCGCGCACCGTAAAGCTGACATCGCGCACCGCACGAACCGTACCACGCTTCATAACGAACTCTGTAGAGAGCCCCCGGACATCGAGAATGATCGGTTGAGCACCGCAAGCGTCGAGAGGACCCAGCGCCGCAGCTCCTGCGGGCGAACTCATGATCGTGCCGGTATCTTGTGTCGTCATCGCATGTCCCTACTTGATCCGTGCCCGGGGATCGAGCGCGTCGCGAAGACCGTCGCCGAGCAGGTTGAATGCGAGCACCGTCGCGGTGATTGCCATACCGGGGTAGAGCAGCGTATGCGGAGCCTGGAAAATGAAGCCGCGGGCGCGACCGAGCATGTCACCCCACTCAGGTTGCGGTGGTTGCACGCCCAGCCCGAGGAAGCCGAGCGCGGCCGTATCCAGAATGGCACTCGAGATGCCGAGAGTGGCACGTACGATGATCACCGAGAGCGCGTTGGGGAGCACATGGCGGAAGATGATCCGTGCGTCAGAAAGACCGACGACGTGCGCCGCCGCGATGTAGTCGTTCTCCTTGATCGAAAGAATGTTGCCGCGTACGATCCGCGCATACTCCGGGATCGAGACGAGACCGATCGCGATGACCGCCTTGTCGATACCCTTGCCGAGTGCCGCCATGAGCGTGATCGCGAGCAGGATAGACGGGATGGCCAGCATCATGTCCATCACGCGCATGATGATGGTATCGACCCAACCGCCCGCATACCCCGCGATGGCGCCCAGGACGATACCTGTAGTAAGCGCGATCGAGACGGCGAGCAGACCTACGGTGAGAGACACGCGCGTGCCAGCGATGACCCGGCTGAAGATGTCCATGCCCAGTTGGTCGGTACCGAACCAGTGCTCCGCACTCGGAGGCTTAAGCGCGTTGGACATCTCCGTTTCGATGGGGTTGTACGGAGTGATGTACGGACCGGCGACCGCGACAAGAACGAGCAGTATGATGAAGATGAGGCTTACGAGGGCCGCCCTGTTAGCACGCAGGCTGCGCCACATCTCGAGCCACTGGTTCTCGGGCTTCTCGTACAGTGTCTCGTCGTAGTCGTCGCCGGGGATCTCGCCGTCGGGTAGTACGATCCCCGTCGCGAGCGTCTCGTCGGCTTTCTGGCTCTCGCTCCCCATCGTAGGGACCTCGTCGACCGAGGATTGGTTCCACTCGCTCACGGCTACCGCTCCTTCTTCGACGAATACTTGATACGTGGGTCGAGCGAAGCGTAGGCGAGGTCGGCCGTGAGGTTGATCATCACAAAGATAACCGCGACCAGGAGCACAATACCCTGGACCACGGGAAAGTCCGATTTCAGGATGCTGTCCACCGTGAACTTGCCGATGCCCGGCCAGGAGAACACGCTCTCTGTGAGGAGTGCGCCCCCGAGCAACGAGCCGAACTGCAAACCGATGACGGTGGTCACCGGGATCAGCGAGGGGCGCAGCGCATGCTTCCCGATGACTTTCGTCTCGGAGATACCTTTTGCGCGTGCCGTGCGGATGTAGTCCTGCCCGAGCGTCTCCAGCATCGACGAGCGGGTCATCCTCGTGATGATCGCCATGGAGTACATGCCGAGCGCGAGTGCCGGCAGGATGAGGTGGTCGAGCGCATTGTTGAATGCGACCCAGTTACCCTCGATGACCGCATCGACCATGTAGAAACCGGTCACTTCGGCGGGCTTGAGCAGCACATCGATGCGCCCACCCGACGGGAACCAGTGCAGGTAGCCGCTGAAGAACATGATGAACAGGATACCAAGCCAGAAGATGGGGATCGAAACGCCAACGAGCGCGAACAACGACCCGACTGCATCGAAGATGGAGTTCTTCTTGACTGCGGCGACAACACCGAGCAGGACCCCGACGACCGTAGCGAAGACAATGGCTGCCAGCGCCAACTCGATAGTCGCCGGGAAGCGGGCGAATATCTCCCCGGTCACTGGTGACTTGGTGTAATAAGACGTGCCCAGGTCGCCCTTGAGAGCACCTGTGAGATACGTGAAGTACTGACTGACCACTGGGTCATTGAGGCCGTTGGCCTCGCGCCACGCGTCCATGGACTCGACCGTCGCATGCTGGCCAAGCACGATCGGCGCAGGATCGGGTGAGAAGACCCGCATAAGTGAGAAGACGATGATGGACACCCCGATCATGACCGGGATGACCATGAAGACTCTCTTGATAACGTACTTCAGCATGTATGGATGCCTTCATACTGGACAGCGAGCGGTGCAGCCGGGAACCGCACTGCGATTCCCGGCTGCGCTCGCGTCGTTCGTCGGTCGCCTACCCTACGGCACTTCGACGACAGCGTTCTTGAGGAACACGTTGCCAGTCACATGATACACAAAACCGGAGACCTCAGGCCGGTATGCGGCCAGCGTCTTCGCGTGCGAGATCGGCAGCCAGATAGCCTGCTCTGCCACGTACGTCTCCATCTCGGCATAAGCGGCGTTGCGCTCATCTCCGTTGGGGAGCAGAAGCGCGTCTTTGATCATGCCCTGGTAGGTCGGGTCCTGCCAACGAGCGACGTTCATCGTTGGATCAGGATCCGAGAGCAGGTTCATGAAGTTGTCCGGGTCGCCGTTATCGCCGATCCAGCCGTAGAAGCAGATGTCATAGTCGCCAGCCTTGACCTTCTCCTTATATGTGGTCCAGTCAAAGGTGTCGATGGTGCACTCCACGCCGACCTTCTGCAGGTAACCCTGGATGGCGGTCGCAAGCGAGACACCGGTGGCGGCGTTGTACGGGCGTGGGTTGGTGTACGAGATCATATGGACCTCGGTGACGCCGGCGGCAGCAAGTCCTGCCTTAGCGGCCTCAGCGTCGAACTCGACCTGCTCGACAGCCGGGTCGAAGCCCGGAACGAAGGTCGGGAGGATCGTATCGGCAACATCCGAGTAGCCCTGATACAGGCTCTTCACGAGCTCCTCGCGGTCGATAGCCTGCGAGAAGGCGACGCGAGCAGCCTGATCCTTGAACGGCGAGGTCGTTGTGTTGTAAGCCATGTAGCTGATGTTCATGCCGGCGGCCTCGAATAGTTCGCCGCCGCCCTCGGTGATCTGATCAACGACGGTGGCGTCGATGCCATCGATCATGTCGACTTCACCGTTGCTGAGCGCGAGCACGCGTGCCGAGTTGTCGGCGATGAAACGGAAGACGACGTTCTTGGTCTTGGCGGGCTCGCCCCAGTACTCGTCATTGCGCACGAGAACGATGTTCTCGCCCTTGTTCCACTCGACGAATTTGTATGGGCCAGTGCCGACGGGGTTCTCCATGACCGAGTTGTCGCCAGCCTCGAGTGCGGTCGGGCTGATGATCGGAGCAGCCAGGCTCATCGCAAGGTTGGCGAGGAACGCCGTGTTCGGAGCGGTGAGGTTGATCTGCACGGTGTACTCATCGACCACAACGACGTCCTTCACGGAGCCGAACACAAAACCCGCGTAGCCCATCTCTTCGGTCACAAGCGGCGGAAGCTGCCGGTCGATATTGAACTTCACAGCCTCGGCATCGAAGTCGGTGCCATCATGGAACTTCACACCCTCGCGAAGCTTGAAGGTGTAGCTCAGGCCGTCTTCGCTGATATCCCATGACTCGGCCAGCGAGGGCTCCACCTCGGTGGAGTCGTCGTTGTACTTCAGTAGATTCTCGTAGATGTTGACGATGATCTTGGAGGACTCACCATCATCGACGAGTGCGGGGTCCAGGCCGCGCGGGTCGGCACCCTGCGCGTACGTGAACGTGTCGGCGGTGGTCGCCTCGGCCACTGGTTCCTCTGCTGTGGGCTCTTCCTCCACTGTCTCGCCGGCGCAGCCCGCAAGGGCCGAGACGACGAGCGCGAGGGCAAGCATGAGCGAGAGGAGGTGTGCTGACCTCTTCATGCTCCAACCATCCTTCCCTGTCTGTGCTGCATGGGTTTGCCATCGCCTGAAAACGATGGTTCTTGAAAGTGTAACGCAGGCGTCCACCACATGAAACGACGAGTTGGGCGACGTCCATCTTGATCGCGCTGTTCCCACTGTTCCTTGTGACCGTCTTCACGGCACAGACGGTCACCGCTGCGGGAGCAAGAAGGGGGATACGACGCTTCCCTCACAGTTCGTATGGTCTGCCAGGTTCGTAGCGACCGCTATGCGCGTGCCCTCGAGCGACCGCATCCTCACGATGAAACTCATCCTCGACAGGAAGATGTGGCAGCCCCGAAGGACGTGGGCATGCGATCGGCTCTAGCCGAGCGCGCGCACGATCCGGTCGATGATCTCGTCAAGTACCGGTCGTGTGGTGGCGAAGTTGAGGCGCACGAATCCGTGGCCGTGGACCCCGAAGTCGGGACCGGCGTTGAGCGCCACGCGAGCATGCTCCAACAGCCATGCCGCAGGATCCTCTCCCAGCTCGTACGCACGCAGATCGATCCACGCGAGGTAGGTCGCCTCAGGAACGTCCACGACCGCGCGCGGCAGTTCAGCGGCAAGGCGCTCGATGACATGATCGCGATTGCCCTGCAGTAGCACGAGGGTCGCCTCGAGCCACGGACCGCCCTGCGAGTATGCGGCGAGTGTTGCAGTAGCGCCGACGGAGCTCACCGCGCCGAGGAGGTGATCCGGAAGCGCCGATATCTTCTCCTCGAGCGCCTCATCGTCGATGTACGAGACCGCGCAGCGTAGTCCTGCGATATTGAACGTCTTGCTGGCTGCCGCTGCGGTCACCGTTCGAAGACCCTCAGCCACCGGAAGAGACCGGAACGGCACGTGCCGTGCGCCAGGATAGACCACGTCGGCCCAGATCTCATCGCTGATGACGAGCAGATCATGGCGACGCGCTACCTCGGCAACGGCGGTAAGCTCGGCCACGGAGAACACGCGCCCGGTCGGGTTATGTGGATTGCACATCAGGATCGCCGAGACCGGTGCACCATCGTCAACGCCAGCGGCGACGACCGCCTCGAGCCGCTCGGCATCGAGTTCCCACGTGCCAGGTTCGAGCGGACAGTCGACCACCGTACGTCCGAGGCTCGCCAGACAACGGAAAAACGGCGGGTAGACCGGCGTCATCAATACCACGCCATCACCCGGATTCGTCCCCAGCCACAACGCGAGATCGACGGCCTGAAGCACATCGGTATGCAGGCGGACGCGAGCCGGATCGGGACTCCATCCGTGGCGCTCGAGTTGCCAGGCAGCCCACGCCTCCGACACCGCACCCACTGCGGAAAAGTCATACCCGAAGTCACGCCGTTCGACGAGATCGCGTACTGCCGCTGCAACCACGGGAGCTGAGGGAAGGTCCATATCGGCGATCCAGCAAGCAAGCACATCCTCGTCGTAGCGCGACCACTTGATGCCCGAAAGCGCACGCAGCCTCGCGAGCTCGGCTTCGAGAACCCTCTGCATCGTGCTATCGCTCATGACGACTCCTCTTCTGCTGGCTCCTGCACACTCACGGTCGATACGTCGCGGAACTGCGTATGGTATAGCTCGGCGTACAATCCGCCTTCCGCAAGCAGCTCCTCGTGCCGTCCCGCCTCTACAATACGCCCGGCGCTCACCACAAGTATGCGATCGGCGTCGCGAACCGTCGAAAGACGGTGCGCGATCACGATCGATGTCCGGCCCGTGAGAGCTGTGGCGAGCGCGCACTGTACCGCGACTTCGGACTCGGAGTCCAGATGCGCAGTCGCCTCATCGAGGACGACGACGTCGGGTGCCTTGAGCAGCAACCGCGCGATCGCGAGACGCTGCTTCTCTCCCCCCGAGAGCCGGTAGCCACGCTCACCGACCACGGTATCGAGTCCATCTGGCAGCGAGTCTATGAGATCGAGTATCTGTGCGCCCGCAAGCGCCTCGCGAAGCTCATCCTCGCTGGCATCGGGCTGTGCATACAGAAGGTTCACGCGGATCGTATCGTGGAACATGTGAGGATCCTGCGTGACCATACTCACGACCTCGCGCAGCGACTGCAGTGTGACGTCCCGCACGTCGACCCCGTTCACGCGCACCGTGCCTTTAGTGGCGTCGTACAGTCGGGGAATGAGATAGCTCATCGTGGTCTTCCCCGAGCCGGAGGGCCCGACCAGAGCGACAAGCTGCCCGGGTTCGACCGTGAAGCTCACGTCCTGTAGCACTGTCTGCGGCTGTGTCGCATCGGGCGCAGCGATACCCGCTAACGACTCCCCGACCACCTCGATGCTGGCGGGATACGCGAAGCACACGTGATCGAACTCGATGCGCGCTGGACCGCGCTCAAGCATCGTCGCTGACGGGCTCTCGGGCACCTGCGGAGGCAGATCGAGCACGTCGAAGACGCGCTCGAACGAGACGAGCGCGGTCATCACGTCGACCTGCATGTTGGAAAGCGAGGTGAGTGGACCGTAGAGACGGTTAAGATAGGCGGTCAGAGCCACGATGGTACCGACGTCGATCGCACCGCGCACCGAAAGCACGCCACCCCACCCGTAGACGAGCGCCGTGGCCACCGACGCGGTGAGCGTGAGCGCAACGAAGAAGATGCGGCCGTAGAGGCCCCGGGTGATGGCGATATCGCGCACTCGCCCCGCCTTCGCAGCAAACTCAGCATCCTCCTCGACGGCACGCCCAAAGAGCTTCACGAGGAGCGCGCCCGAGACGTTGAAGCGCTCGACCATCGTCGCGTTCATCTGAGCGTTGAGATCGTAGCGTTCCCGCGTGACCCGCTGGATCCGGTGACCCAGCCAGCGTGCCGGCACCACGAAGAGCGGTACCACAAAGAGCGCTACGAGTGTGAGCTGCCAAGAGAGCGCGAACATCGCGACCAGCACGAGACCGACCCGCATGAGGTTGCCGATGACGGATGAGAGGACATCGGAGAGCGCCTGCTGGGCCCCCTGCACATCATCGTTCAGACGGTTGACCAGGGCACCGGTCTGCGTACGGACGAAGAAGGCGAGGCCCATGCGCTGGATATGCGCAAAGACCCGCGTGCGCATATCGAACATGAGACCCTCGCCGATGCGGAGCGCCGCCAGGCGCTGCACCAGCAGGACTGCGGCGTCGAGGATCGCCAGTCCGGCAACCAGCAGCGCAAGACGTACGACGAGTGCAGCGTCTCCTCCAAGAATACCGCCGTTGATGATCTCGCGATATATGAGCGGGTCGAGGACCCCGACGATCGCCTGGAACATGACAAGGACCAGGAAGACGATCAACCGGCGGCGGTACGGCTTGAGCAGACCGAAAACCCGACGAGCCGTGCCGGGTGCGATCCTCTCTCCCTTGACCGAGGGGTCGCGCTTCAGAGACTGGAGGGTACTATGTCCCCCCATCCCCGGATTGACGGCCATCAGGTACCCTCGCTCCTACCCCATTCAAAGGCCATACCGTCGATCCGGTCGATAAGGTCGGCGATCGGGATATGACCATCCCTACCGAGCTGCTCGCGGATGATCTGCTCGGCGTCCGAGAGCGATGTGGCTTCGGCGCTCGCGGTGTAGAAGACCAGTTGTGCGAGTCCGGCCATGCCTGCTGCGATGAGTTGCAGCATAGACATGAGCGTACGATTGCCCCCGAACGCGCCACAGCCCCAGTAGCCGGTATGGACCACCACAGGGGCACCAGGCACAAGACGATCCGACTCGACCACCGCTGCAGCGAACCCGGTATACGCGGTCACAAGAACGCGCTCGATCATCGCGCGCTCGTAGCGACCGTTACGATAGGTCGGGGCAGCCATTGCGATGAAGTTGGTGATCGTCGGCGGATCGATCCGCGTGGTCGCACGCGCGACCACTTCAGGCGAGACGACAGCGAACTCGTTACCGTACAGTCCTCGCGGACGCCCCTTGGCAGCGTTCATATTGGTCGCGATGCGGCATCGACGCTCGGCGCCGGTGACGAGCACGGGTGCAGGCCCGTCTGCGGTCTCGGTCACCGGGCGATGGCCGTTAGCGCGCAGCGCCTCGACGAGCGAGCCGAGCACGGGATGCTCGGCGCATTGCATCTCGTCCTGGGCGAACAAACCGGAACCATATGCGAAGAAGAGCATCGGATCGGCAAAGTTGACATGCCACTCGACCGCCCCCTCGATATCCACGACCGGCTCGTAGTCCATGATGCCGCTCCGGCTCTCGAGCACAGCGAGTCCACCGGTCGGATTGACCCGCTCAGGTAACTCGAAGGCCGGCCACCGCGTGTAGCCAAGCTCGCCCTCATACGTGTCGCCCTCGGCACACGCGACTTCGAACGCCGCCTGTTTGTTAGGGTGACGCAACAGTGGGGGATGCTCGGCCATGAGCGTTGCAGTATCGAAAGTCATGCGCTCAAGGGGCTCGAGCCGCGACATCGTCATCGTCCTTTCGGGTGATGAGACTCTGCATATCAGCGTGCTTGAATACTATCATGCGCGGCGTATCAAAAATGCGCCCGTATAGCCACTGTTACTCCGACCACAGGCCCCGGTGTGCGCTACGAGCCTCATCCTGAAGACCGTCGAGAACGTCCGCGTACTTCACGTTTGGAGGATAGACGTACGTACTGGCGAATCCGTCGCTCACGAGCCGTGCGTTCAGCAGCGACCCGCAGACCTCAGCGTCGTCCCCATGTTGCGGCTCATCAAGCCATACATACGCAAGAAGCCGCCCGTAGCGATCACGCCGCTCGGCATCGGTCTCGAGCCACACCATATCGCCGATAGAGATGATACTCGCCGTATACCCGGCAGCCTCTTTCCCGTACGGCTCGGCGCCCTCGCCCACCTCTGGCGTGTCGATGCCGATGAAGCGCACCTTCTCCTCCACGCCGCCTTCCAGCAGGAAGTGTGCGGTGTCGCCATCGGTGTGACGCGTGACGATCGCCCGGGTGACCTGCGGCACCTCGGACGAACGCTCGGTGACGGTCTGTGGCAGGAGGGCATACCCCAAGGCCACCACGACGGTGATCACGAGAACGAGCGCTGCCGATGCAGCCGTTGCCACGAAGCTGATGCGTGATGACATGCGGGGATTGTAGCGCAGCGGGTATACCAGACTATCGGCACCGATAGCCGGAGGCATCATGAGCACCGATCGTATACGGCACACACTCACCGGCCTGCTCGCGAGCACACTTGTCATCGCGGGGGTCTCCGGATGCTCCGTGACCGCTCCAGAGCCGGATGTGACCAGACCAGATGTGACTGCGCCTGCCCCGAAGCCCGAAACCGAGACCACACCCGCAGCCGGAGCGTTGTCGCTCGAAGCCCTTGAGCTCGAGCTCGAACCTGTACTCGAAGGTTTTGACCAGCCGCTCTATCTGACAGGTGCCGGCGACGGCTCAGGCCGACTGTTCGTCCTCGAGAAGACAGGGCGTGCCTGGGCGATCCAAGACGGCAAGCGTGGCGAACTCTTCCTCGACCTGTCGGCGACGGTGAGCACCGAAGGCGAGCAGGGGCTCCTCGGCATGGCGTTCTCCCCCACGTTCGCCGAGGACGGCATGGTGTTCGTAAGCTATACCCGGCGAGACGGCGCCTCGATACTGTCGCGGTACACGGCAGACGGAGAGACGATCGACCACGCGAGCGAGAAAGTGCTGCTACACGTGGCACAACCGTTCGCCAACCACAACGGTGGCATGGTCGCGTTCGGTCCGGACGGCTACCTGTACCTCGGCCTGGGAGACGGCGGCAGCGGGGGTGATCCGTACGGAAGCGGACAGAACGAAGAGTCGCTGCTGGGTGCGATACTGCGCCTCGACGTGATCGGCGGTGCGAACGACCCTGCCGGCTACGTGGTCCCCGACGACAGCCCGTTCGTCGAGCAGGTGGGTACGAAGCCCGAGTTGTGGGCGATCGGCCTACGGAATCCGTGGCGGTTCAGCTTCGATCGCGCCACCGGCGACCTGTGGATCGGCGACGTCGGCCAGAGTGCATGGGAGGAGATAGACTTCCAGGCAGCGGACTCCCCGGGCGGTGAGAACTACGGATGGAACCTCTTTGAAGCATCGCATCCATACCCCCCGGACTCCACCGCACCGGACCCTGCCGGGTTCACGATGCCGATAGCGGAGTACGGGCGCCAAGACGGCACCTCGGTCACCGGTGGCTACGTCTACCGGGGCACCGCAGAGCCCGGACTGTACGGCACGTATCTGTACGCAGACTTCACGTTCGGCCGCATCTGGGGCCTGCAGCGTACCGATGACGGACACGTACAGACACGCAAGCTGCTCGACACCGACATGATGATCTCGAGTTTCGGCGAGGACGATGACGGCGAGCTCTATGTGGTGGACTTCAACGGTGCCGTGCACCGGATGACGCTCAGATAGCAGCAGGCGAGTTCGTGAACCGCTTCTCCACGTACCGCGATGTGAACGCCGCAAGTGTGGCCGCGTAGCCGGGCACGAACTCGAGCACCTCACCGAGACGTGGTGGTTCGGGCAGATCGTGTACGTCGAGCACGAGATGGTCGCTCGACGCGCCGAGCACCTGGATCCGCGGATCAAGCGGAGTGAGCCCTTCGGGCACCACGTCCTGCCGACCGATCGCCAGGATAGCCCGTCGGCGCTCGCCTCGATCCTCGAACGTCGGTCTGCCGCCGAACGCATCCTGCGCACTCGTACCGCGCGGCATACTCGGCTTCACCAGACACTCGATCACCGGGGCGCTGACCGTGACCGCATCTGTGTGGAGACCCAGAATCGGTTCGCGTGTGACGGTGGAGACACCCAGCACGATGGCCTCGCCGATACGCAAACTGTCTATTCGTCCGGGCAGAATCCCGTCGCCGAGCGCATCAAGTGAGCTCGACATACCCCCACTCACATGGAGACGGTGACCAAGACGCACCTCTGCGGTCTGCGTAAGCGCGACAAGCTGGCCGAGGTTCACCTCATCCGGCACGATCGCGCCGTAACAGGTGAGGCTCATACCGATACCGAAGACCTCGATATTCGGCAGCAGCTCGATACTATCCAGAAACGAGGGTAGCTCGGCGGGCATCATCCCCTCACGTAGATCGCCGAGATCCACCATCGCGACAACACGATGACGCTTACCGAGGGCACGTGCTGCTACGTCCAGTGCACGTACGGTCTCGATCTCGCTCTCGAGTGAGACATCGATCAGGCGCACCGTCTCCCCGGCCTGCTCGGGTGTGGGCGCGCGAAGCGACCAAAACTCGGCGGTCACTCCTGCATCACGCATCCGCTTGACGTTCTCGAGCCGGGACTCCGCGATACCTGCAGCACCACCCGCGAGCATGGCGCTAGCTACCTCGGGTGCACCGCACGTGACCTTTGTGACACCGTACACAGCCCGGCCACCCAGCGCATCGACGATGCGGCGTGTGTTCTCGGTGACCTTGTCGAGATCGACGGTCACGCTGGCTCTCGCGGTCATGGCTACTCCTTACGATGGCGCACTGATCATGCTAAGGCCATGGTACGCCAGACGCGAAACAGGGGCCGGCCAGCAGTCGCCGGCCCCTGCGAATGGAAAATGGGGACCTCGCGTCTGCGAGGTCCCCATCGTCGCGGCGGCCTGACCCGGCCGTCTTGCCGCCGCTGGGAGCGGGGTGGAGAGGTCCGTGTGGGCGGACACATCCCACCACATCTCCCGGGCGATGCCGATCACCCGGTCGGGGAAAGCGAGAAGCCTTCCCCGCAACGGGAAAGGCAGACCGGAACGCGTCGCGTTCCTTGGATCTCCTTTCCAAGCGGGAGGCCAGCCGGTTTCCCTGCTGACCCTATCGGCCCTGCGACCATCGGGAGGTAAGAACCCGGAAGGTCACAACGCTCGGAGACAGCCTTACGTTAGCCCTTTCCTTATCGTGAGTCAACACGATACGGGCACTGAAAGACCGACATCACCTTGTTCGCCAAACATATGAGCGGGTATCTACTGATCAGTGGCGCTCGACCCCGGCCGGTCGGTGCGTTCGCCCGCATCCCGCGCCGCCGCGCGGGCCTTTCGCCGCTGATCTCACAACGCTATCCGCGTGCTCACACGGATGGGATGGAAGGTACTGCGATCAACGGAGAAAGGAGCAGCCGTGAACGGCAACTGGGGTGTAGCGCTCATGGTGGATCTCGGAACGAGTGAGGTGACTCTCCGGGAGATTCCGGAACAGTGGTTCCACGACTACATCGGAGGCGAGGGCGTGGCGATGCGCCTGTTCGCCGAACTCGTGGACTTCGACGGACTGCCGCTTGAGCCGTCGCAGCCACTGATCGTAGCGGTCGGTCCGCTCACGGGCACGGCAGCTCCTTCCTCGGGACGCACGTGCTTCGTGTTCCGCTCTCCCGCATCCGGAGCGATCGGTGCGTCAAACGTCGGCGGGCACCTGTCTCCGGCCATCAAGAAGGCCGGATACGACCTCATCGTCTTCACAGGTCAGGCCGAGAAGCCCGTATACGTCGTCATCGATGACGATACGGTCGAAGTACGCGACGCCACCGAACTCTGGAGCACAGGTGTGCACGATACGGACTCGGCGATCCGCGATACGCTCGACGGTAAGGGATGGCAACTCGCAGTCATCGGCCCGGCTGGCGAGAACAGCGTGCTCTACGCGGCGATCATGACCGATCGCGAACGGGCCGCAGGCCGCGGAGGCAGCGGAGCGGCGATGGGTGCGAAGGGGTTGAAGGCGTTCGCCATACGTGGCACCAAACCACTTCCCATCGCCGTCCCCGATGCCCTCAAGGAAACCGCCCGTGTGGCGCGGACGGAGTTCCTGAACGAAGCGTTCGTGAAAGATGAACTCAAACCATACGGGACACCGAGCTTCTACGATGCGATCAACGCGCTCGGCGTGCTCCCCACCCAGAACTGGCGCCGTACGACGTTCGATGAGTCGATCGACACGCTCGGCATGAAGGCATACCACGAGACCCTCGACGTAAAGCCGTACGCATGCGCAGGCTGCCCCGTCGCGTGTGGGCGCGTGACGACCATCAAGAGCGGACCATACGCAGGCGAAACCGGTGGTGGTCCCGAATACGAGACGATCGGAGCGTTCGGCTCGAAGTGCCTCGTGAACGACCTCGAGGCAGTGACTCACGCGGGTCATCTGTGTAACGACCTCGGTCTGGACACGATCGCTGCCGGACAGACGATCGCAGTGGCTATGGAGTGGTACGAGAGGGGCATCCTGACGCCCGACACGACCGGTGGACTCGAGCTGACCTGGGGTAACGGTGCCGTCCTCCCCGCGCTGCTTGGTCGGATCGCACACCGCACCGAGGGCATCGGGAATCTGCTCGCCGACGGCACGAAGCGCGCAGCATCAGCACTCGGTGGAGACGCTGCCGACTACACCTTCGAGGTGAAGGGTGTGGAGCTTGCGAGCTGCGGTGTTCGGGCGAGCAAGAGTGAAGGTCTGAGCCATGCGGTGTCGCCGCGCGGTGCCGACCACCTGCGCCCGTTCGCATCCACGATCGACGCCTTCGGCTACCGGAGCGAGGAACTCGGCATCACGCGCGACGTGGACTACCTGGCCGACTCGCCACAGGAGTGGGTGAAGCCACTGATGGAACTCTCCATGGCGACCAACCTGCTGGGCGTGTGCCTGTTCTCGGTGATCACACTTGCCGTGCAGCCGTCCAGCTGGGCGGCGGTCCTCTCGGCAGCCACCGGCGAGGTATGGTCCAAAGACGACCTACTCAAGGCAGCCGAGCGCGTGATCAATCTCGAGCGCCTGGTGAACGCGCGCTTCGGACTGACGCGAGCGGACGACACTCTGCCGAAGCGGATCACGAACGAGCCGGCCTCCGACGGGCGCGGCGCAGGGCAGGTCGCCGACCTGGTGGCCGCGCTCGACAGCTTTTACGAGTCGATGGGCTGGGACCTGAAGAGTGGTCTGCCGACCGACCGAACGGTAGAGGAGTTGGGACTTGCCGGCATCGTGTGACGTGCGTGTCTAGATACCGAGGCTCGCACGCATCAGCGATACGACAGGCCCGGCAGGAAAGCGTGCCGAAAGAGCGCCGCAAGCGGCGAACACGTAGTCCCGATCGAGCACCACACGCGCATCGGCCGGAGGTAGTAAGCGCTCACCGCCTGCGACGTTCGCACGCACGCTCTCGAGCATCGATCCGCCATCAGGCAGTCGCGTGAGCGCTCCACCCGTGCCGATGATCAGACGACAGGCCGTCAGGTCGCGGCCGTGCGCGACCGTCTGACGTCCGCGAGGCGTGTACAGGTGCGCAAGCTGCCCGGCATGCCGCTCGACGGCTATACGTGCAGCCGTACGGGCGAGCGTCACCGCCGCAGCCACCTCCGCATGCGTGGACGGCACCGCAGGCGGTAGCGGATCCGGTCGCTCACCTTCAGGCAAGAGCGCCGCTACGTGCACTGCACTCACATAGGTACCGAGGTCGCCTTCGACCGTGCGCTTGGCGTGAGGCTGTGGACCGGTGGCGATCGCGGCGATCTCGGGGCTGCCGTCGGTCACCGAGTGGACGTCGGTCGTTGCGCCTCCCACGTCGACCAGCACGAGGTCACCCACCGTCTCAGTAAGCAGCTCGGCAGCGAGGAGCACTGCACCCGGCGTGGGTAGGATGGCCCCGTTTGCGAACTCGCCGATACGCTCCATACCCGGGGCGTGCGTGATGTGTTCCTCGAACGCGTCATGGATGACATGGCGAGCCGGGACTATGTCGAGCTCATCGATCCCGGGGTAGACGTTCGCAGTCACTAGCACGCGGAACCCTGCCGCCTCCAGACACGTGCGGGCTTCGTCT
>Ga0265295_1001777_pt1 | contig 36801 bp, 34 predicted proteins | sample Munlansysbiofilm_FD_192503 | JGI IMG/M metagenome (GOLD analysis project Ga0265295, IMG submission 192503) | Leachate microbial communities from a municipal landfill in Southern Ontario, Canada - Methane capture system biofilm | ecosystem: Engineered > Solid waste > Landfill > Unclassified ... | reverse complement strand
TTCTTCAATAATCGATTCCCGTTTGGGTGAGACCGAGCCCGAGAAGGTATATCTGTATATTTATGCAATTATCGTCTCTTCAGAGACCATTTTGAAATTAGCTCTAAAAATTTTGAATTAGGCTATTGGTATCAGCTTATCATTACAACTGACAGCATAAGTTTTACTGGTGTCAATTTGTAACAGGAAGATATTGGTAGGGCTTTACACAAAGCTTGCATCAATGATAGACTATTTGATGTCGAGAATCTTAGATGTTTAATACATAAGGATTTACGATAATCCAAGTTTGCTCCTGTAGCTCAGCTGGATAGAGCACTTCCCTCCTAAGGAAGGGGTCGTGCGTTCGAATCGCGCCAGGGGCACTTACCAAAGGCTGTCGTTCTTTAACGGCAGCCTTTCTCTTTCAAGAGATCTTATGCACTGAATCACGTATTTCCAGGTGTATAGGCAGATTGATCCGCACCTGCTGCACAGGCTGTTCGTGAATGAGCTTGAGCAGCATCCGTATGGCGAGGGTGCCCTTCTTGCTGGAATCCTGATGAACCGTAGTGAGACGAGGCTGAACAAGACGGGAGAAGATATTGTCGTCGAAACCGGTGATGGAAAGGTCCTCAGGAATCCTGACCCCATGTTCCTGCAGATAGGTCAGCGCTTCAGAAGCGTAAAAGTCTGAGGAAAACACCAGAGCAGTATGGATCTTCTTTCGTGCAATCTCCAGATAGATCTTCAATCGCTTGGCCCTATCATAGGGCAACGGCCTGCTTGCATCATCCTCAAGCACCAAACCTTGTTCTGCAAAGGCATCCTGGCAACCAGCAAACCGCTCAGAATCGCCACCAGGGAAAATCGGATTGCAGGGAAGGAAAAGGATGTTTCGGTGTCCCATGGAGAGCAAATACTTGGTGACCTCATAGCCACCCCTTCTGTCTTCCAAGCCGATATTATGGTAGGGATGCTCATCATCCTCAAAGAAACAGTCGATATACACACAAGGAACATCTATATTTGAATTGATGATCCTGCAGATATTGCCCGGTACCCACACAAGGATAAGACCATCCATCTTCCACGCCTTGGACAGGCGAACCACCTCAGCCTCATCGCTGGTGGTATACAGCATCATATAATAGCCGCTTTCCCGGATTTCCCGCTCCATAGCGCCCAGGATTGCCGACGAGAACGGATCTTCCAGAACCGTCTCATTCTTTCTTGGCTCGGTGAACATGATGACACCGATGATCCGTGAATTGTTCTTCAGCAACATCATGGCTCCCATGTTCGGCGCATAGTGATCCGCATCGATGATCGCTTGAACCTTCTCACGGGTTTCGGCAGACACCTTTGCCGTCCGACCGTACAATACGTTCGCAACGGTAGTGGGACTCACTCCTGCTTTACGGGAAATTTCCTTAATGGTAGCCATAGGCCTCAGCATACAAAATTCAGCGGATGGAAGTATACCCCCATCCGCTGTCATTATTACTTCAGATATCCCAACCACTTCTCCTGCTTGCTGATCACCCTATCCACCATCGCCTCAAGATGCGAAGCTTGATGAACCACAGGGTTTGCCAACAACGCTTGGATGGCATACTCCTTCTTCTCATGGATGATTGCTTCGGCAGTAAGGTCATACACACTGGTATACCCACGAAGCAGACCAAGATAGCCCTTCGGAAGATCCGGCATCTTGATACCGTTCACTCCGCTCTTGTTGATCATTGCAGGCACTTCCACCACCAACCAGGACGGCAGGTCCTCGATGAGACCGAGGTTCTGGACATTGACCGCCGCTTCCTCAAAGTTTGCATCGCTGATGATACCATCGATGATCGGGATCACCCGCTCACTCGTCTCCAATCGGATCTCATGCGGAACCTCTTGGCTGAGCATGATCTTATACACATCGTAGAAGTCCAGAATGCCACGGTGGTCCACGACATCCCAGGCCCAGCTCAGGTACTCACCGAAATGGCTGTCAGTCGTGATGGGAAGCAGATGGTAGTTCTTCAACATGAACTGTACCAAACGTCGGTCAGTCCACTCATAGGCACTCTTCAGATTCGTTTCACCCTTGTCAAACTTCTCAGCAGCACTGAGGGTGCCGGTTCTGCGGTACTCATCGAACAGATCACTGTAGCCCGGCTCCCGTTCGAAGAAGGCCCCTGCCTTCTGAAGTACCTCGGGATAGAGATCCATCCCGCTCTTGCGGTCAGTGAGGGAGATCATGCAGCTGAAATGGTTCAACCCGGCAGCCCGATAGTGCAAATCCTCATGCTTGCGATTCAGCATGCGGGGCAACCAGCGGCCCAACCACCCGATCTCATGGCACATACCCACGAACTTCGCTTCCGGATATGCCCGCTTTACCGTGGTACAGATGGCAGTCATCGGGTTGGAGTAGTTGAAGATCCAGGCATTCGGACAGATTTCCATCGCATCCTTGACAATTTCCAGGACTACCTTGCCGATGCGAAGCGCGTGGAACACTCCACCCGGACCCCCGTTCTCCCCATACACCTGATGCACCCCATACTGCATGGGAATCTTCCAATCCTCATCCCACAGTTGGAACCTGTTGCCAACCTCGATGGAAGAGATGATGAAGTCTGCTCCCTGGAATGCAGCTCTTCGATCGGTAGTAGCATTCACCGTGTAGTTCAGCTTGTGCTTCTGCAAGAACTCCTTGGTGGTCTTGAGAACCACTTCCAAAGCCGTGGCATTAATATCTAGCAGGGTAATCTCACAACCCCTGAGCAAGGTGCTGTTGAAGATGTCCCCGAGCGTACCGTAGCCGAACTGGATACTCCCAGCACCAACCAGAACAATTTTCATCTCTTCTCTCTCCTCTATTTTATCGAACCCTCAACCATACCCTTGATGATGTAGCGTTGGGCAAAGATGTACAAAACTATGATCGGAAGCATCGCGATCAGGGTGGACGTAAGGATCAGGTCCCATTGCTTGAGGTACGCTCCAGCAAAGGCCGTAACGGCAATCGGGATGGTCTGTACCCTACCGTTCGAACCCAAAACCAGCAATGGCAACAGGTAGTCGTTCCAAATCCAGATACCATTGAGGATCAGGACCGTCACGATGATCGGTTGCAAAAGCGGGAAAACAATCTTGAAGAATATCTGTCCCCTTGGGCAGCCATCAATAGTGGCAGATTCCTCAATCTCCAAAGGAATGTTCTTGATGAACCCGTGGAAAATGAAAATCGAGAGAGGACTTCCAAAACCTAGGTACGCAAATACGATACCCGGAATGGTTCCCAGCAAGCGGATATTGATGAAACTCCCGCTTACGCGCATCCAGCGGACCAGAGGATACATCAGTACCTGGAACGGGATGACCATTGCGGAGACGAACGCCATAAAGAGCAGGGTCGACCACCAGGTCTTGTTTCGTACCAACACCCATGCAGCCATGGAGGAACAGACAGCAATAACCAGAAGGGAGAAGACAGTTATGAGAATGCTGTCAACAAAGGCCCCCAGATAGTCGACGGTGGGGTTGTTGAAGATCAGAGAGACATTGGTAAGCAGTTGCTTCCAAGATGAGGGCAGAGCTATCGCATTGAAAATAATTTCTCTGGATGTCTTCGCCGAGTTCAGCACCACCATGAAGAAGGGGAACATGAACAGGATGAAGAGCAGGATCGTCAGAATTTCCAACACCAGCATCTCAGGTTTCAGAGTTCGGTTTTTCTTGCGCAATTTGACGGTATCACTCACATCTCCACCTCTTTCTTCTTGTTCACGGAAACCTGAATCAGCGAAACCACAAGCAGGGCAACAAAGAGCACCACTGCTTTGGCCTGTGCTTCAGCCATTCTGTTTGCCGTAGCGGTATTGAAGATATTCATAGCCAACAACTGGCTGGCTTTGACCGGAGCATCCATGAACCTTGTGGCAGGCCCACCGTTGGTGAGTGTCAGGTTCATATCAAACTGCTTGAACGAAGTTGTCAGAGTCAAGAACAGGGAGATGGTGAACGCATTTGCCATCATGGGCAATAAGATATGGATGACCCTGGAAAAATACGGGGCCCCATCAACATTTGCCGCCTCCATCAAGGAGGAAGGTATGCTTTGGATAGAGGCAACGAAAATCAGCATGATATACCCGGCATACTGCCAGGTGTTGACAACAGACATGGTCCAGATGACCGTATGGGGAAGACTAAGAAACGATGTCTCGAGGAATTTGATCGAGTAGGCGGTACCCACGCTCACCAGAATGTTGTTCAGGATGAACTGCCAGATGTAGCCCAACACAATCCCGCCGATCAGATAGGGAACAAAGAAACCGGCACGGTAAAAATTCCGTCGTTTGATCTTGCTGGTTACAATCAGGGACAAAATGAAACTCACCACGTTGATCAATACAATGTTGATCAGCGTATATCCGATTGTAATGAGAAAGGAGTATACAAAGTCGGGAGAGCTCGCAAGGTTGCTGAAGTTCCGTAACCCAACAAAATTGACTTTGTTGCTGACGCCGTTCCAATCAGTAACCGAATAGTAGAGACCGAAGAAGAACGGTATGATGATGATCATGATAAAAGCAAAGACACAAGGCGCTACAAACAGTATGTTGACGGCACGGCTTTGTTTCATGTATATGTACTCCCTGGATTTGCGTACGATGAACAGAAATTCTTGCACAGGGGACTGACCCCTGTGCAAGAAACAGTGCCTTACATGTTTGGAAGATTGGCAACAGCTTTCTTCATATCTGTGATGAACTGATTCAGATTGTTCTGGTTCTGAGCAAACAGATCGAAGATAGGACCAAAGACGTTCTGGCCTGCGCCGTCAGGAAGCATTCCGAAGAATACCCCATAGTTTCCGCCCTTGGCATTTGCGGCCATCAGAGCCTGGCTGAGCTGACCAGCGGGCTGGAGCGTGACAGACTTGAAGGCAGGAATCATACCAGCCTGGTTGACCATGTAGTCATGGCCATCAGCAGTGGTAGCCATTGCGGTCAGGAATGCCTTTGCTGCCTCAGCATTCGGGCTTTCTTCATTCACGCAGTACCAGCTGGGAGCAAAGAGGTACAAGCCCTTCTGTTCCTTGTCGAGGAATGCATGAGGAGCATACCCTACCTTGAACGTGACACCGAGCTGCTTCAGGTTGGGATCTACCCAGTTGCCCTGATGCAGGAATGCAGTCTTGCCCTGTGCAAATGCACCAACCTGGTCATCATAGCTGCCGTTGAGCAGAATCTTCTGGTCGGCATACTTGAAGAGCAGCTGCAGATACTTTGCATACTGCAGGAACCGAGCATCGTCCAACTTGCCATTGAGGGCCATGTCGATGATGCTGGTATCGTTGAAGTCAAGACCGCCACCCCAGTAGGTAGCCAAGTTGTGCTGAGCTGCAACCCACCACATACCGCCGGCAACGGAAGCTGCCATGGCGACGGGAGCGTCAATACCAAGCTGAGCTTTCTTTGCTTCGAGTGTCTGGAATGCCTTCTCATAGGCTGCACGGGTGGTCAACGTAGCCGGATCAATCCCTGCCTTGGCCAGGATGTCAGCATTGTAAGCCAGTCCGTATCCTTCGATTGCAACGGGGAAGCCATATACCTTGCCGTCTACCTTGAAAGCAAGATCGGTATCCGCTACCCAGCTCTGGTCACTGAGATCAGCAATGTAGTCCTTCCAGATATCATAGCCGCCGCGACCTTCGATCACGAAGATATCGGGCATCTGTCCGGCCTGGGCCTTTGCTTTGAGCGCCCCACCGTAGTCAGCACCACCACCAAGGGTTTCCACCTTAACCGTAACACCAGGAGTTGCTGCAGAATACTTGGCAGCATAGCCATCGATGGCATCCTTGATCTCTACCTTGAGCTGAAACATGTTGACTGTTACGTCCTTCGTTGTTTCCTGGGCACCGGCACCGAATACTGATCCGGCTGCCATGACTACCATGAGGCTCAAAGCCACCATTCTCAACAGTGATTTCCTCATTTTTTTCTCCTTTTTTCGTGTTGATGATACGTCTACCTACACAATTTTCGGTAGGTGTTTCGTAACACCTAGTCCAAGTATAGCACGCCTTTGTAACATGTCAACGAATGAACAAAGAATTTTCACCGGAAGCTGTGAAGACTCTCCGGACCTCTATCAGAAGAAAAAACCGCCCGAACCAGGTCCGGGCGGCGAGAACACAATTGATTGTTCTGAACTACAGCAGGATGAGAAGCACCAAAGCCACGATGAGCAACACAGCGAACAAAAGTGACGCACGCTTGATGAAGCGCTTTTTTTGCAGCTCCAATCGCTCTCCCACCGTTTGCTTGAGCTTTTCTCTTTCCAGCCTCTTCTCCTCTTCCTCGAGCTTTCTCTGCCGCTCTTCCTCTGCCTTCAGCTCTGCATCACGCTTCTTCTGGTTGGCGGCAATCTGCTTTGCCTCCTGTTCCTTGAGATCAAGGTAGCAGCGACCGCAAAGCACCATGCCCTCGCTGGCATGCATGTCATCATAGTAACTCTCATTGCATTCGGGACAGATGTAGCAGCGCTTGAGCTTGCCTTCCTCAATCAGTTTGCAGACCACCATCTGGTGGGCATACTGCTCTGTATCGGCCTTTGCGCCCCCAAAGAGACGCTGGTACCAGCGTCTCTTCACTTCTTCTTTGGGCTGCTGCTCCAGTTGCTGGGCGAGTCTCACAATGCGCTCACTCAAACCACGATCCTGGGTGATGAGCAACAGGCTCTTGGTTGAACCGATCCTGGAAAACAGGCTGACCAGGTGGTCATCCGCAATGCCCGTACTTCCCGTGTCTCCGATACGTACCAAACCCCGGCGTGCAAGCTGGCGGATCAGGTCAGGCCGGATGGTGGAGCGGACACGAACTTCCCTGTCCTTCTCCGGATTGTCTTTCAGTCCGTGGAGTTCCTCAAGGGTCTTCTCCAGGATGATCAGTTTCTTCTTGCGCCGTTTGAGAATCGGTCTGCATCGGTGACGAAGTGCAGAAACCAGTCTTCCTGGATGATCGGTGCAGTATCTACGTAAATCTCATCAAAAGAGCGCAGTTGCTCATCCAATACCGCCTCATAGGAAGTATCGGAATGGGTGAATCGGGATCGGTCGCCTACCTTGCAGGCAATGACCTCACGATACAACCCCATCTCACTGGTAGGATTCGATCCCCCCAGATTGATCCCCACACTCCTGAGAATGCTCTGTACCTTCTCCTTGCTCAGCCTAAACTCACTGGAAAGTTGCTCAATCGTATCTTCTGTAGCAATCGTTTCCACATGTTTGGCAGGAGGTCGCTTTCCCAAAAGTCTTGCCATGGTGTTCTTTCTCTAACCCTTTGCACGCTTGGTGCTGATGATCTGCACAGCCTCTTCATGGGTAAGGGAGTTGGCTTTCGCCTCATCCTTCTTGAATTCGTTGGGCAAGGCAATATTCTCCTTGCCGACTTTCAAGTAAAAGCCGTACCGACCAGTGGCCAATGCCACTGTCTCGTTTTCGAACGTCCCCAGATCCTTCACAACGGAAGCCTTGGCCGTTCTTGCATGTGTCTTTCGTCCTCCCCCTTTAGCGGGGGTTTTCTCCTCTTTGAGCAGCTGGAGCGCCTGCTCCAACGTTATGGAGAAGAGATGTTGGTCATTGTCGTTCTTTTGTAGATTTCTGATCTCGGAATTGCATGCGACAAATGGTCCGTATTTCCCCTTGTGGGCAATGACCTCGTGGCCATCTGCATCTGTCCCCAGCACTCTGGGCAACGACAGATATCGCTTTGCAATCTCCAGGTCTTCGGTCTTCTGTGCATCCTGCACCCACTTGGGAATGCTTGCACGTTTCGCTTCCTTGCCTTCCCCTTCCTGCCAGTAGGGCCCGAAACGACCGGTAAGCACTTGTACAGGAGCCCCTGAAACCGGTCCATTGCCCAACACTACCGGTTTTGCTTTCTCCTTTCCGTTGGCGATGAGCTGCTTGATTTGCTCATCAGTCACACTTCCGGGAAGCCAATCCTGGGGCAGTGAAATGAACTGGCCCTGAGCATCGCTTACGTACGGTCCATAAGGACCGATCATGACAGGATTCTCAGAAGCGATGTTTGGCAGGCTCAAGGTTTTTGAGGCTACCTTGTTGTCAAGGCTCAGCTGCAACTCATTCTGCTTTGCCAGTCCTTTTTCTCCTTGGTAGAAGGATGAGAGGAAGGCAACCTTATCCAATTCACCACGTGCAATCTTGTCCAGCCCATCCTCCATCATGGAGGTGAAATCATAATCAACAAACTGGGAAAAGTTGGTCTCCAGGAATTGGCAGACAGCAAACCCCATGAACGTGGGAGCCAGAGCTGAGCCTTCCTTGACCACGTAACGGCGGTCGAGCAAGGTCTTGATGATCGTCGCATAGGTCGACGGACGACCGATGCCACGTTTTTCCAACTCCTGGACCAAGGACGCTTCAGTAAATCGTGCAGGACTCTTGGTCTGGTGCTCGGAAGAGACCAAGCCCTTGAGAGTGCATACCTCCCCTACCTTAAGCTCAGGCAACAAGGACTCTTTGTCATCAAGGGCTGCTTCAGGATCATCGCTGCCTTCCACGTAGGCCCGCAGGAAACCGGGGAACACAATCTCTGTCCCGGTTGCCGTGAATTCCCCTGCACCGGCTTTGATCCGAACCGTTGTCGTGGCCTTCTTTGCTTCTGCCATCTGACTCGCAAGTGTTCGCTTCCAGATCAACTCATAAAGAGCCAACTCCTTGCCGATCAGATGAGAGTCAGAAGGATGGACAAACGTCTCGCCTGCCGGGCGGATGGCCTCGTGGGCCTCCTGCGCCCCTGCACTCTTGGCAGCGAAATACCTCGGAGAAGAGGAGAGATACTCCTTGCCGTACAACGACTCAACCAACGTTCTTGCTGCATGCGTCCCCTCTTGGCTCAAGGAAGGACTGTCAGTACGCATGTAGGTGATGAACCCGTTTTCGTAAAGCTTCTGGGCGATGCGCATCGTATCGGAAGCACTGATGTGCAACTTCTTGATCGCATCCTGCTGGAGTGTGCTGGTGGTGAAAGGTATGTTCGGGCGGGTCACAAAGGGCTTTCGCTGGATGTCCTCAACCTGGAACATTTCCCCTTCCAGTTCTTTGACAATGGCTTCAACCTGCTCTTTCTGCAGCAGCAGGGTGTTGGCCTTATCCTTGTAAACACCGCTGTTCGAGTCAAAATCCTTGCTTCCTGCAATTCCTTGCCCCTGATAGGAAGTCAACTTTGCCTCAAAACCACGCTGGTTCTTGGAAAGCAGGTCCGCTTTTGCATCGTAGTACGTCGTCTGCAAAAACAACAGGCGAAGACGCTCACGCTCGACCGTCAGCCTGAGCCCCACCGATTGTACCCTCCCTGCGGAAAGCTTCTTGTTGGAGAGCTTTCTCCAGAGTGTGGGAGAGAGCGTATAGCCATACAGGCGGTCGACAACTCTTCGCCCTTCCTGCGCCATGACCAGATTCTCATCAAGCTCTCTGCCCTGCTCGAGAGCCTTTGTGATGGCACTCTTGGTAATTTCATGGAAAACCATCCGCTGGTACGGAATCTTTGGCTTTAGCACTTCAAGAAGATGCCAGGAAATGCTCTCTCCCTCACGGTCCTCATCAGTTGCCAGCAATAAGCGGGAAGCACCCTTGAGGCTGCTCTTCAGCTCCCTGATCAGACTCTCCTTGCCGCTGACCACCTGATACTCACAGGTGAAGTCCTTATCCACATCTATGGCCATGCGCTCCTCAGGGAGGTCACGGATATGGCCTTTGCTGGCAACCACCTTGCACTCCTTGGGCAGGAATTTCGTGATGGTCTTCGCTTTGGTGGGCGACTCAACTATGATCAGGGTTTTGGCATCATCCATGCAGTGTTCTCCTCAAGACACGAGGCCTTAGGTTACAACATATACTGGGGCTCTCAGCTTTTGTCAACGTATACCGTTCGAAGGTTTTCTGCTTTCATGGGCCGAGAAATACACATTGAAAGATTCCTTTTTCCCCAGGATTCGGACTTGAGAAGAGCCCCCAGGAGGCAAGTCCATCTCCCTTCGTCTCAAAAAGCAGCAACGCTTCCCCTTTAGGGGAAAGGGTGAAAGAGTACGTCGAATGGGTAGTGAACCGAAGGGCTCCGACGCGCGTCTTCACTTCAGTAAACAGTCGGCTTTCCTCCCGCATTAATTTTGTAATGCTCCAACTTTTTGGTTTGTATGAGGTGGTATTAAAAATTTCTGCATTCGCCCGATACACCCTTTGGTACTCTGCTTCCCCGTCCCAGCTCACTTCCCTTCCCACCAACTGGTCGGGAACCAAGGGAAAGACCCGGTAGGGTTGATCATACTGGGCATAGACCTCATAGGAACCATCCTTGCGGACAACCGTGAAGTCCAGATACTTGCACTTTCCCTTGTTGTCGTCGTCGGTGACATTCTCCCATCGGTATCTTCCTTCCCAACCAGGAGTGACCACCTGCCTCTGCCCCGCAGCGATATCAATGTTTCCTGTTTTCCTGGCAGCAACAATCACATGATACTCCGTATGCGAGGCAAGGCTCTCTTCGTTTGAGCCCAAAACAGCATACGTTGCTTGCACTCTCTCCCTCGGTTTTCCGTCGAGGTACACATCATAGTAGTCGGCCCCTTCCACCGCATCCCAGGAGAGCTCGATCTGGTTGGGATACAAGCCTGTCACCTCTATAAGAAGAGGTACAGCGTACAGAGGCGCAACGGAAAGAAACACCAACAGAAACAGAAACCGTCTCATACCATACATAGTACACATACAGGCCCTTCTTGCAAGAGAATGGGTGGCAGGCTACTATCAGCCTATGACCACACACCTCGTATCCTGCTGTCTTGAAGAGGGAAACCTCAGCTACCCTTTGGGAGCGCTCTGCATCCAAAGTGCCTTGCTTGCAAAAGGCCTGGCATGCACCCATCATCCTTTCACTCTCGCCGATGACCCGGTAGAAGCGGCCCATCGGGTGGCTCAGCAACAAGGAGAGGTGATCGGCCTCTCGGTGTATCTGTGGAACCGGCTTTGGATGGACAGGTTTCTCGCCACCCTCACCGACATATTGCCTGGTGCATCCATCTTTGCCGGTGGGCCGGAAGCAACCGCAAACCCCCAGAGCTTTGATTTGAATCTTCTTTCCTTCCTGGTTGTAGGCGAGGGTGAAGAAGCGGTCCTAGAGGCCATCGGGCAACTATTGGAACACAGGGAGGTGAGTGGCAACGGATTGGTAACTGACCTGAAGAATATCACCTATGCCCCTTCACCGCAGCTCAGCAATCTTTCCTCCCCCATTCTGCAAGGACTGGCAGACCCCTTCCTGACTGAGGGCGCCTCAGTTTTGTGGGAGATGACCCGCGGCTGTCCCTTTCACTGCAGTTTCTGTTTTGAATCGCGAGGGCAGCGTTCGGTCCGCCACTTCCCCACCGAACGCCTGGAGGCGGAGTTGGATTACCTTGTCTCAAAGGGAGTGGGCGAGATCTATGTCCTCGACCCTACCTTCAATATGGACAAGAAACGCACGCTGGAATTGCTGAAACTCATCGAAGACCGATCAGGTTCGATCCATTTTGTCTTTGAGGTCAGGGCTGAATTGCTCGACAAGCAACTTGCAGAGGCTTTTTCACGCATCAACTGCTCTTTGCAGATCGGTCTGCAAAGCAGTGATCCCTCTGTGCTCAAGCAGGCAAACAGGAGTTTTGACCCTGACACATTTGCCAAGAAGGTGAATCTCCTCAACGAACGAGGCATCCCCTTCGGTCTTGATCTGATCATCGGCCTTCCTTTGGACAGCCTTGCGGCCTTTACCAAAAGCCTCGACTATGCAATGCTGCTCAAGCCCAGCAATCTGGATATCTTCCCCCTCTCCCTGCTTCCCGGCACTTTGGTGGCCGACCAAGCAGCAGAGTTCGGGATCAAGCATCTTGCACAAGCCCCATATACGATCCAGAGCTCTCCCACCTTTTCAGAATCGGATATCCAGAAGGCCCTTGTTCTCAAGGATGCTGCCGATCTCTTCTTCACCCAAGGGCAGGCTGGCATGTGGATGGGAAAGCTGTGCGAGGCACTCGACCTCAAAGCCCACCAGATTCTATCCCTTTTCGACTCCTACCTTGCCTTCTTCCTGAACAAAAGTGGGCAAACTCGGGAAGACCTCGACATTTTCTCTTTGCAAGAAACCTTTGTGCGAAGTCTGCTTAAAAAATTGGACAAGCAGAAGTACGAGCCTGCCCTGCTCTCCTATATGGAATTGCACCAGGGCATTGCATTTCTGCAAACCTACCAAGAAAGTCCCACCATCCACCTCTTCTATGGCTTGGACCAGCTTTCTGAGTTGGACCGATTGAGTTTCACAACCTTTCTTGAGCGGTTTCCTGAGCAGGAGGAACAAGAGTATATGATTCAAGCCCAGGAAGATGGTCAGTTGCTGTTTATTCCGTTGAAGTAGAACAATTGCTTGCACTTCCTGTTGAGAAGTGGGAAAAAATCACGTACAGTTAGGCAGAAAGGAAGAAAACAGGTGAATCGAACGAAACTCCATCTCTTGGGCGCATCGCTTATTCTTGTCGCCCTTCTTTTTACAACCAGTTGTACCGTTACCGAGCGTATCTCGCTTAGCAATACGAGTTCCCATATCTCTGCCTTCGACTTTACCGTCGAAGATTTTTTCCTTGCCGTGCTTGAGGATTTCAGTGAGTTCATTCCCCCAGAGGGAGAGGATTCGCTGATGGACAAAGCCATCAAGGATTTTGAGCGTGCACTGAATTACAGCTATACAACACGGGATGTAGTGTTTACCAAGCATACCGACAATGCCTATGAAGGGACCTTCATTTTCTCAAACCTCATGCAACTGGTCAGCGATCTTGGGGCAGGGGCCAACCAGAGCTTGCTGAAGGTGGAAGGAAAAAGCCTGACCTTCTTTCTCTCCATGGACAACTACAGCCAACTCGTTCCGGTCATCCCCTTCCTGGCTGATGAGAATTTCGAGGCGTTCGGCCCGGTCTACAATGAGGGCTTGAGCGAAGCAGACTATCTTGAGATGATCAGCTTCATGCTTGGTGAGGAAGGCCCTCCTGCCATTGAGCAGTCCTTCATCACCTTGCGCATCGAGACTCCGAGTCCCATCACCACCTTCACCGGTGGTAAGAAGATCAGCGACAAGGTCTATGAGTTCAGCTTCCCGTTGATCGATTTCCTGCTGCTTGCCGAGCCCATTACCTTCAGCGTTCAGTGGCAGTGATCCTTGCCCCATCCTTCTGGTGAATCGGTGCTTTTCCTGACTACCCACGAGTCATTCGTGGGTATTTTTATGGGATTCTTGGCTACCCAGAACTACAGAAGATTCCCTCTAGATGCATACCCCGCTGCTTACAAAAAAATACAAAAAGCATGCCATGCCTCCCCATCTGTGACAGTATGTGCAATTAGCGACAATTTTTTACTTTATGTAGTTCTTTTCTCAGTTTTCCTATACAGGGAGTGATGTTTCTTTCCTGTATTCATTTGTAAGGAGGGGCGTATGAGGAAATCTCATGGTATCGTAGTTGTGGTGCTTTTGGTATTGGTTGCACTGCTGTCGTCATGTTCCACGTTGGAATCTGGGCTCACCAATGATAATGGTCGGGCGATTCCAATCAAGGAAAAGGAAGTTGAAATCCTAGGGAACGTAAAAGTGGAGTATTCTGCCTTCGGAGCTCTGGGCATTTCTCCGAGAGTATCACTCTTCAGCTGGGGAACCGAAAGCTCATACATCGCATTGCTGGAGGAAGCAAAGAAACTCGGTGCCGATGAAGTCATAAACATCAAGACCTACTTAATTACTTCCAACACATATATCTTCTATAATTCCAGCAAGTGGGTGGCTACAGGTCTTGCAGTAAAATACATCGATTGAGGTAGGGAGTTCTTCCGCTATCAGATGAAAATAGGCAGCAAAATATTGTTGCCTATTTTCATTGTTTCATGTCTACACGTTGAATCGGAAGTGCATGATATCTCCATCCTGCACTACGTACTCCTTGCCTTCCATCCTGAGTTTGCCGGCCTCTTTGACTTTCTGCTCAGTCTTGTAGAGGAAGAGATCCTCACAGTTGTACACCTCTGCCTTGATGAAACCCTTCTCGAAGTCCGTATGAATGACTCCCGCTGCTTGGGGAGCCTTGTATCCTGCATGGAAAGTCCAAGCACGATCCTCATCTGATCCAGCGGTAAAGAAGGTACGCATTCCCAAGGTATGATAGGCACTGCGAATCAACTGGTTGAGTCCCGATTCCTTCAGTCCGACTGCCTCAAGGAACTCCTGCTTCTCTTCTGCAGTTTCCAACACAGCAATCTCTGACTCAATCTTGCCACAGATAACCACCACATCGGAGTGCTCTTCCTTGGCGATGGCACGCACCTGTTTCACGTACTCATTCTCTTCGACGATACCATCCTCATCGACATTGCACACGTAGATGACCGGTTTGAGGGTGATCAGATGCAGGTCATGCACCAGAGCAAGCTCCTCTTCCTCGAGAGCGAGACTGCGGGCGGGCTTGCCGTCTTCCAGACACTCCTTGAGACGGGTAAGCAGGGGCAGAACCTTCTCGTTCTCTTTCTGCGCTTCCTTGCTCAAACGCGTGAGTTTTACCTGCTTTGCCCAACGGTTGGTAACGGTGTCCAAGTCGGCAAGCGCAAGCTCGATGTTGATCGTCTCAATATCTCCTGCGGGATCGATGCGGTTGTTCACATGGATGATATCCCCATCTTCGAAACAACGAACCACATGGGCGATGACCCCAACCTCTCGAATGGATGCAAGGAAGCGGTTGCCCAGTCCTTCTCCCTTCGAGGCTCCGGCTACCAGGCCTGCGATGTCTACGAACTCAAAGGTGGCAGGCACCACCCTCTGGGGAGGAATCAGGGAGACTATCTGGTCCAAACGCGGATCAGGAACGGAAACGATGCCCACATTGGGGTCGATTGTACAGAACGGATAGTTCGCAACTTCGGCAGGAGCTGCCGTAAGGGCGGAAAAGATTGTGGACTTGCCAACGTTTGGCAGACCGACAATGCCGCAATTTAAACCCATGGTATACCTCATATTCGGCTCAGTGGAACCGTAGCGGCAGTGTAGCACATATTGACTCGCATGATAACCAGAGCCTATAGTCAACTCCAATGGGTATCCAAAACAACAACGGCACAGAAGAGCCGATTTCCAAAGGCAAGCACATCCACGAAATTCAGGAATCCAAACAGCAGGCTCTGCTTTTGGTACTGACCGAACCACAAGAGAATCCTCAAGAGAGCAACAGACGCGGCGAAGAGCTCAAAGCCCTGGTAGACACCATGGGTAGTGAGACGGTGCACGTCGAACACATCAGCCTCAGGCAGACCAACAGCGCCACCATGATCGGCAGCGGAAAAGTTGAGGCAGTCAAGGCGCTCATAGATGAGCTTGACGTCAATCTGGTCATCTTCGACCGCCAGATCAATCCGCGTGTCCAACGCAATCTGGAGAAGATCTGGGAGATCACGGTCATCGACCGTGACGAGGTCATCCTCCAGATCTTTGCCGACCGTGCAGCCACCAAGGAGGCTGTCCTGCAAGTTGAGCTTGCCCGCCTCGAGTACTCTCTTCCGCGCCTTACTCGTCGCTGGACGAGTCTGGGCAGGCAACAAGGCGGTGTCAAAGGGACCAGGGGCGAAGGGGAAAAGCAGCTCGAGCTTGACAGACGCCAAGTGCAGGACCGAATCGTTGCCTTGAAGGCACAGCTGGAAAAGGTGGTGCAGCAACGCACCATCCAGCGTAGCGCTCGCATAGAAGGAAGCATTCCCACAGGAGCGATTGTTGGCTATACGAACAGTGGCAAGTCGAGCCTGCTCAATGCCCTTACCAATGCCGGGGTATTGGTCGAGGACAAGCTCTTTGCCACCCTCGACCCTACCACACGCCAAGTGAAACTTCCCGGTGGTGAGGAAATTCTCCTCTCCGATACCGTAGGGTTTGTCAGCGATCTCCCCCATACCTTGGTCGATGCTTTCAAGAGCACGCTGGAAGAAGCAAAGTATGCGGACTTCCTGATCATCGTTTGTGATGCCTCACATCCCGACATGCTGGCCAACTATGCCACTACCGTCGAAGTGCTTGAGGAACTGGGATGCACAGACAAGCCGGCCATTGTACTGGCAAACAAGATGGATCTTGTACAAGACACGTTCTCCGTCTCCCGGCTCAGGACCCTGTACAACCCTGTTCTTGAGACATCCATCAAAACTGGAGCAGGTATTGAGGCCTTGCTCAAACAGATGAGTGATACACTGCATGAGCTCAACCCCACTACTGTCTATGTCCTGCCCACTTCTCGTCATGACTTGGTGGCCCATATCCACCGTTTCGGGCAGGTCGAGAGCATCGACTACACCGAGGATGGCATTGTGGTCAAGACACGAATCCAGAATCGCTTCCAAGGTCCGCTCCATCCGTTCCGCCATGCCTAGGAGTGCTTGAGCATCTATTTGAGAGCTGAAAAAAGTGCCCATCCCAAAGGGAAAGGCACTTTATTTTTCTTATGGATTAGCGTTCAAGAAACGATCAGTTGAATCTCCACAAAGCCCCAAGATAGCCGGAGAAGTAGAAATCAATGGCAGGAATGACTTGCAGACCCGGTGCAACACGCAGATAGAAATCAAGCGGGAAGTCACGGTCATTCATGCTATAGACAACACCAACCGGTGCAATCGCGGCCAAACGGAAGTCACCCTCACCAAGAGGAACTGCCATCGCAGCACCACCACCAACGGTTACATCAAACTGAGCCTTGTCGATATTGAATTCGGTTATCTTATAGTTGGCTGCAGCATCAAACGAAAGGCTTGAACCTCCGATGAATCCAAAGCCAAGATTACCGATCAAGTCGAAATCATTCATCCGATACTGAACACCAACACCTGAATTGGTCCCAAGGTTCAAACCTACAGCCAAGTCAGTCTTCGAAGCGCGTTCCGCCGCAGTGGCAGGAACCAGTGCAAGTGCAACCAACAGCAGGACAAGCAGTACTCTCTTCATAGATTTCTCCCTTTGTAGGATTCTTCCTACGATAGTTTGTTGCTCTCACTATACCATACGCAGGGACCGTCGCAAAGCCACACGGCTGGACCACGCCAGATAAGCTCTGGAGTTTTTGTGCAATCCTTTGTACTATACACCTAGAAGAGGAAGTGTAAAAAATGCAGAGACACCTTACCCTACGCGCGATCATCATCGGCATTGCAGGACTTCTGGTCATCACCGCGAGCAGCATGTATGTGGCACTCAGAATGGGAGCGCTTCCTTGGCCAACCATCTTTGTCACCGTGGTAAGCCTCGCAGCCCTCGGAAAGGCAAAGAACTCCAGCTTGCAGGAAATCAACGTTACCCATACCATCATGAGCAGCGGAGCCATGGTTGCAGGAGGGTTGGCATTCACCTTGCCTGGTCTCTGGATGATTGATGCAAATGCCTCTTTCTCCATCCCCAGCCTTATCGTGCTTGCTGTGGTGGGAGCTGTCCTTGGTACGCTCTTCTCCTCCCTGTACCGCAAGAAACTGATCATTGAGGAAGAGTTGCCCTATCCCATGGGAATAGCCAGCTACAATACCCTTCAAGCGGGCATGAAAGGAGGCAAGGGAGCCCGGACACTCTTTGTCTCCATGGGCGGCTCGGTCATATTCACCGTCCTCCGCGATGGATTTGCCAAAATTCCGGCCCTCCTGGGCATCTATGGAGGAAGCGCCATCTTGCCGGCTTTCTCCATCTGGGTCTCTCCCATGGCTATGGGCATCGGGGCGATCATCGGCCCACTCTTCGCCCTGGTCTGGTTTGGCGGCACCATTTTCGGATATTACCTGCTCACCCCCATCGGGATCGCACAAGGCTGGTTCGCATCGATGGCAGAAGCTGACATATTCCGGTCCAACCTTGGCATCGGCTTGATGATCGGCACCGGCCTCGGGGTCTTCCTCAAGGCTGTATACTCCAAGCTCACTGCTCTCAAGAAGTTGGAAGATAAACCAGAAACGCTCTCATCAACTTCACGCCTGCTGATCGTGCTCATTCTCTTCTTCGCCGTCATCCTGCTTTCGCTGGGTACCGAGCTTGGCTTGGTTGAGTCTTTGGTCCTCATGGCAGGCATCTACCTGGCAACCTATCTCTCTGGCATGCTTACCGGGCAGACCGGCATCAATCCCATGGAAATCTTCGGCATCCTGGTGTTGCTTGTCATCCAGCTCATCAGCAAACCCAGCCTGATCGCATCCTTCAGCATTGCCGCCATTGTTGCTGTGGCCTGTGGTCTTACCGGTGATGTCATGAACGATCTGAAGAGTGGATACCTGTTGAAGACCGACCCCCGCCAGCAAATCCTGGGTGAGGGAATCGGGGGTGTGGTGGGAGCCATCCTCTCCGTATTTGTCCTGCTTATCATGAAAGCTTCCTTCGGCGGCTTCGGCACTGCAGAGCTTCCGGCTCCCCAGGCGGCAGCAGTTGCTGCCATGGTTGGCGGCCTGCAGAATATCCCGGCATTCCTCATCGGTCTGGGACTCGGGCTGGTGCTGTTCCTGGCTAAGCTACCCAGTGCCACCTTGGGCCTTGGGGTCTATCTTCCCATCTACATCTCCTCGATCATGGGCTTGGGGGCTCTGCTCTCAGTCCTGATCAAGCGCATCCTTGGCAAGAAATGGAGCAAGGAAGAGCTCGGCCAGCAGAGCGGGCTCGTGGCTAGCGGCTTGCTTGGAGGTGAAGGCATCACCGGTGTGGCGATTGCTATCATTTCCATGCTCAAATAGGTATACTCACTGTATGGAAAACCAAAAGAACATACCCCTCTCCCTCTATGGGCTTGACGCCCTTACCCTGACAGAAGTCCTCTCGCTTCCCAAGAGCTTTTATGGAAAGCAACTATACCAATGGCTCGTTAAAGGTGTCTCCTCATTCGAGGACATGACCAACTTGCCCAAGAATGAACGTGAACGGCTTGCAAGCCTGATGAGCTCTGCATGCTCATCCACCGTTGAGTCCAGCGAAAGCGATGAGAGCGGTGCCACCAAGATGGGCATACGCCTCCATGATGGAAAAATCGTGGAATGCGTGCTGCTCATCGACAAGAAAGGCCGGCACACTGCATGCCTATCCAGCCAGGTAGGCTGTGCCATGGGCTGCACCTTCTGCAGAACAGGTACGATGGGCCTACTACGCAATCTCAGTGCAGAAGAGATCATCGAACAGTATGTCCATCTGCTTGGGGTGAGCAAACAACCCATCACCCACATCGTCTATATGGGAATGGGCGAGCCGCTTGCCAACATTGCAGCAGTCACCCGTTCCATCCGCTATTTCCACAACAAGGATGCGTACAACATCAGTCTCAGGCGCATCACCATCTCCACGTGTGGAGTGGTGCCCGGTATTCTCAAGCTTGCCGAGCAGAAGCTCCCGGTCAAGCTTGCCGTCTCCTTGGTGACTGCTGACAACCGCACCCGCGACCGCATCATGCCGGTGAACCAGAAGTGGGACATCATGGAGCTCAAGAAAGCCCTCATACACTATCAGCGTGTCGGAGGAAAGCGCTTTACCCTTGAGTACTGCATGCTGGGGGGTATCAATACCGACGAGTTCAGTGCGAAGAAGCTCTCCACGTACGTCAAGGATATGGATGTCATCGTCAATCTCATTCCCTGGAACCCTGCCGAGGAACTACCCTATCAGAGTCCCAGTGAGGAGGAGATCGACCACTTCACCCTTATGCTCGATCGACTGCACGTCAACTACACCCGTCGTCGTTCTCGCGGTCAGGAAATCAATGGTGCATGCGGCCAGCTTGCCGTCCCGCTCAACAAAGGTCTGGAATATGATCTCATGGTTGATGAGGAGGACGAGGAGTAGCATCCACTGTCTGGTAGAACACACGGTCGAGGCGAAGTACGAACGCCTGCACCAACAGCAACACTCCGCTTGAGGTCATCAGCAAACGCATCGACATGCGGTCTGCAAGAGGCCCGAAGGTGATCATGCCCAACGGCAGTGCCCCACTGAACATCATCTGCAAGAAACCGAATACGCGCCCCTGCACTTCAGCAGGGGTTCGTTGTTGCAAGAGGGTAATCGTGGAAGTCTGCACCATTGTAAGAGCAACACCGTAGAGCAGCATGAGGGAGAGATAGACAACAAAACTATCGATGACACCCATGCCGATTGCCAGAAGCCCAAACGCGGTCATACCGACCAAAAGTGTCTTCACCCCGTTCTTTCCCATGAATTTGAGTGACATGAGAAGACCTCCAAGGCTCATGCCAAGAAAGCCCACCACCTCGACCATGGTCATATACAGATAGCTTTGCTGATACGTACGAGTAACGAACAATGTTGCAAGAAAGCCTGCGGGAACAGTCAAAAAGATGAAAAGCGCATAGGATGAAAGCATGCGAGCCACCCACTTTTGCTTGCGCGCATAGGACAAACCCTCGGCAATATCACTCAACATGGAAGGGGCTTCCTCTGCTTGCATTGAGGACAGCTTGGGGACAACCAAGACGGAGAGCAAGCTGATCCCTACCACCGCAGTCGCCACATCCAGAAACAAGGTACTTCTGAGCGAGAGGAAGGAAAGAAAGAAACCGGCGATGAAGGGGGATGTAAATTGGACCGCTGACTGGAGTGTTGCATTAAAGGCATTGAATCGCATCAGATGTTGCTCATCGACCAGTTGGGGTATCATGGCAGAGACAGCAGGCACTTGCACACCGGTACCGAAGGAGCGGATAGCCGAGACAATCAGCAAGGCAGGAAAGATGGATGAGTTGGTTTTGAGAAGCGGCAGCAACAAGGCAAGACCCAACGTTGCCACAGCAATGAAACCATCGCTTATGATGATCAGGAGCTTTCTGTTGTACCGATCAGCCCAAACTCCTGAAACAAGGGAGATGGCGAACTGGGGAAGAAAGGCGCACAAGCTGAGTGAGGCAACCCAAAACCCAGAGGAACTTTCCATGGTTATGTACCAGACCAGTGCGAATTGCACAATCGAAGAGCCAAGGAGCGTACATCCCTGGCTCACCAGAAATACAAAGGTTTTCAGTTTCCAACCTTGCATGAAAGAACCTCCAAACATGAATATCCACCAAGCATACGATGCTTCACAACTCTGGTGTGTAAGTGGAGGGTTGAGAAATCTCCTGCAACTCAGAAAGCAGTGAACACATCTGTTGAATATCCGTTTTGGTCGCCTCCAAGGAAATGAGGAATCGGTCGCACACAGAGATGATGTCTTCTGCCCCGGTGGGTGTGTTGAGCACCTCCTCGATGGATTCTCCGGACTGTTCATCCAGGCTATTGAGCAACCTCAAGATTGCCATCAAGGAGTAGTTGGCAGTGCGAAGCGTACGGATGATGGTCAAGCGCTTGAGATCTTCTCCATCGTACATGCGGTACCCATTCTGCTTTCGTTTGACTTTAAGAAGGCCGTTGAGCTCCCAATTGCGAAGGGTATCGATGGTGAGGCCCAAGTGGGTGGCTGCCTCCTTTCTGGTAAGCATCACAGGAACACACGCAGTCTGGTCTTTTTCCATGAGATCTTGCACAGCAGTAATGGCTGAGCGGGCGCAAGACAATTCGCGCTCGACAAGCTTCTCATAGCATAGGGTGGCTTCCCTTGCCTTTTCAAACTGTTGGATTGCTGAAAGCTGAATGCAAGCAAGAGCCTGTTTTCTCAACCCATGCTGTAGGATTTCTGCACGCAAGGCAAGACGTGCAAATCTCAATTGCCCCATATGCAGGTCGGTAAACACACAATACCCATTGGACAACCGCTGAGGCTTGGAGATATACGACAACGCTTCGTACAGTCGTACGGTATTGGGATGGATTCCTATCGTGGCCGCAACCTCACCGACCGAATAGGTGCGTTGGCTGTACATGCATCCTCCTGGAAAAAAATAGGCTGTCCCACAAGGCATCCCTTATGAAACAGCCTGATATTCACTATGGTTTCCCTACTTCTCCAGAATAGCCTTGATTCTTCTCACCCCTGCAGAAGAGGACTGTTCCTTGAGAATCTTGAAGTGTCCCATCTCGCAGGTGTTCTGTACGTGAGGTCCCCCACATACTTCCTTGGAGTAGTCGCCGACTGAGTAGACCTTGACCTGCTCACCGTACTTGCTGTCAAAGAATGCTATGGCTCCCTGTTCACGGGCTTCCTCAAGGGTCATGGTCTCACATTTCACCTCAAGATTGCGTGCGATCTGTTCGTTAACCATATCCTCGACTTTCTGGATCTCCTCAGAGCTCATCGGGGCTGGGTGCGTGAAGTCAAAGCGAAGGCGGTCGACAGTGATGTTCGAACCCTTCTGGCCGACATGCTCGCCAAGGACGGTGCGAAGCGCCTTGTGAAGCATGTGCGTTGCCGTGTGCAGGGCGGTCGTCTTCTCGCTATGATCGGCAAGACCTCCCTTGAACTGCTGCTCAGCTCCACTGCGGCTGATCTCCTGGTGCTTCTCGAAGGCTTCCTTGAACCCCTGCTCATCCACGGTGAAACCATGTTCACCGGCAAGCTCACGGGTCAGCTCGATCGGATAGCCATAGGTGTCATACAGCTTGAACGCGGTCCTGCCGCTGATCTGCCTGCTGTTTCCCTTCAGGAGGTTGGGAAGCATCTTCTCAAACTCACGCTCGCCCTTTGCTAGGGTTTCACTGAACTTTGCCTCTTCCTGGGCAAGTTCCTTGAGGATGAACTCCTTGTTCTCCAGAAGCTCCGGGTAGGGCTTGCCATACAGGTCAAGCACCACCAGAGCAAGTTCACCAAGGAACGAGCCTTCGATGCCAAGCTTGTGGCCATGCCGTACTGCACGCCTGATCAGGCGGCGCAAGATGTATCCCTGTCCGACATTGGAGGGAGCAACACCGCGCTGGTCACCAAGAATGAACACACTGGTTCTCACATGGTCAGCAAGGATGCGAATCGAGACATCGGTTTCCTCATCATTGCCATACTGTTTGGACGAAAGGCGCTCGATGCCGGCGATGATTGAGGTGAACACCTCGGTTTCGTACACCGACTTCTTTCCCTGCAAAATGGCAATGGTGCGTTCGATGCCCATACCGGTATCGACACACTTGCGGTCCATCTCAGAGTAAGTTCCATCGGCATTCTTCTTGTAACCCATGAACACATCGTTCCAGATCTCAAAATACTTGCCGCACTTGCACCCCGGTCTGCAATCCGGTCCACAGGAAGGCCGACCGGTATCTATGAACATCTCACTGTCCGGACCGCACGGGCCGGTCTCCCCTGCAGGGCCCCACCAGTTGTCCTCACGGGGCAGGAAGTAGATGCGCTCGCGAGGGATGCCATAGCTTTCCCATGCAGCTGCTGCTTCCTCATCGCGCGGAACCAGGTCATCACCTGCAAACACCGTCACGGAAAGTTGGTTGATATCAAGACCCAGCACTTCAGTGAGGAACTCAAAACTGAAGGCAATCGCCTCTTTTTTGAAGTAGTCGCCCAAGGACCAGTTGCCCAGCATCTCAAAGAATGTGAGATGGTGCGGATCACCTACTGCCTCGATGTCTCCGGTACGAATACACTTCTGGTAGTCGGTCAGGCGCTTGCCTGCTGGGTGGTCACTGCCAAGGATATAGGGCACCAAAGGGTGCATACCGGCAGTGGTGAAGAGCACGGTCGGGTCATTCTCCGGGATCAGGGAAGCCCCACTGATCTGCACGTGATCCTTGGAAACAAAGAAGTCAATGAATTTTTGCCGTAATTCGTTGGCGGTGAGCTGTTTTTTCATAATACCCGATAGTAGTCCCCTACTCGATTTTGTGTCAAGGAGAAGGAGCGGAGAAGAGGTCCAGTTGCACCGGCTTTTCTGTCTTCTTGCCAAGAGAAAGACGATCTTTCAGTGCCTGGGTAAGAACGCGGGGAAGATCTTCCGGCCTCTTGATGGTGAAAACACGACTTTTATTGGCAAATTGTCTTGGCCAGAGTACGGCGTGGTTGTCCACACTGCTCTGATAGAGAAAGAGATACTTCTTCTGCTCCAAAGCAAACGAAGCTTGTCGCACCGCCCCTCCCCCATCACGATCCTCAACCACGATGGATGCGACGGATAAGGCGCTCATCAAACGGTTGCGCAGTAAGAAATGCCACTTCTGAGTGGTGGTCGAGGGTGCAAAACGACTCACGACCACCCCTGTCTTTGCTATCTCAGCCTGCAGTTCTGCATGCTCAGGAGGATAGACGGAGGACAGGGGAGTACCAATGACAGCAATTGTGGGAGAGCCGGCAGCCAGAGCTGCCTTGTGTGCCACCCCGTCAATACCCAATGCAAGTCCGCTGGTTACGATATAGCCTGCCTTGGAAAGCGCCTGTGAAGTTTGCAGGGCAAGTTTCTTTCCCTCAACCGAGGGAGAGCGTGTACCAATGACGGAAACCGAAGGCTCACTGAGCAACTGTACCCTCCCCTGCGCATAGAGAAATCGGGGACGGTAGGCGAAGCTATCCACCATCTTCGGCCATGCCGGGCTATCCCACCCGAGAATGATGGTCTTTTCATCCATCTCCTCAAAGAATGGACGACACAGCCAATAAGCTTTGCTGATGAGTTCTGCATCGAGGGCAAGCAACGATGCATATGCATCGATATGCAAGGAGAGCGGTTCATGAGAAATGTGCTGGCGCTCTATCAAGGCGAAGGCTTCAATCGCTTTTGCTTCCGATCCTCCGAGAGCATGCAGCAGGGTTTCGTAATTGAGAGCTTGATGAGCAAGGGCATCCATATGCATTTCAAGCTGACTGTACCACACTTTCCTTGTTGGGAGAAGGCACCTCAGTATTGAAAATGAGCAGGTAGACGCCTATGCTGGGGAGCATATGGAACAGCACATTGCCTATCTGAAAGCAGCAGATCCTCTTCTTGGCCACGTCTTGGATGTGGTAGGGCCACTCACCTACCAGACAGAACCAGACGGGTTTGCCTTTCTGGTGGAGGCCGTCATTTCCCAGATGCTCTCCGCAAAAGCTGCCGATACCATAGCAAAGCGTGTACGTACACTGCTTGAAGAGGAGCTTACCCCACAAGGATTGGCAGCAGCAGATGAGCAGGCATTGCGTTCCTGTGGTCTTTCCGGACGAAAGGTGAGCACCATCAAAGATCTGGCCTGCCATCTCTGTGAACATACGCGAGCCCTACACCAGCTTATCATACTCAGTGATGAGGAGTGCATGAAAGCTCTTACCCTCCATAAGGGCATAGGAACCTGGACAGCAAAGATGTACCTGATCTTTGTACTCGGCCGGCCTGACATCCTCCCCTTTGAGGATGGAGCGCTCAGACAAGCTTTCTTTTCCGTCTACGGTACGGACAAAGAGGAGGCGATCAAACACCAAGGAACCCTATGGAGTCCCTACTGCTCGATCGCCAGCCGATATCTCTACCGTTATCTTGACCTAGGCCTTACACAAGGGCGCGTGCAATAGTCTGCATCTCCTCCAGATTGTCTTCAGTCGGAGTCCAGTTGATCTTGACCTCCGGTTCAACCACCGAGAAACCCGCCTTTGTAAGCTCCTCACGCAGCACACTGTTGCCTTCCCCACTCCAACCGTAGCTGCCAAAGACAGCCGCCTTTTTCTGTTTGAACTGCAGTTCAGACAGGAAATGAAGCCACCCACCTACCGAAGAGAGAATGGATTTACCCACCGTAGGGGAACCGACGGCGATTGCCTTGGACTTGAAGACCTGGGTCATGATGTCATTCTTGTCTGTCTGGCTGATGTTGAAGACTTTCACCACCGTATCAGGACTGAGTGCCTGGATCTGGGTCGCAAGAGCATGCGCCAGCTTCTTGGTTGCATCCCACATGGTATCGTAGATGATGGTGATCTGGTCTTCCTGATAGGCATCGGACCAAGCGGCATACTTTTGTACGATCTCTAGAGGATTGTCACGCCAGATGGCTCCATGGCTGGGAGCAATGATGTCGATGGGAAGATTGAGCTTCACAATCTCCTCGATCTTGCGCTTAACCAAAGACGAGAAGGGGGTGAGAATATTGGCGTAGTACTTCATCGCCTCTTCTGCAAGCAGACATTGGTCGGCCTTGTCATTGAACAGCTCCTCAACACCATAGTGCTGCCCAAACGCATCGTTGGAGAAAAGAATGGTATCCCCGGTAAGGTAGGTGGCCATGCTGTCAGGCCAATGCAGCATCCGCATCTCCACAAACACCAGTTTCTTGTTGTTGCCGATGTCCACCGAATCGCCGGTTTTCACCACGTGGTAGTTCCACTCAGGGTGGTGGTACTGGCCAACCAAGGATTTGACGGCGTTTGCTGTGCAGTAAATTGGGGTCTGGGGTATCTTCTCCATGAGATAGGGAAGAGCCCCGCTATGGTCGACCTCCCCATGATTGATGACGATGAAGTCAATCTTGGAAAGGTCAATCTCCTTCTCCAAGTTGTCACGGAACTCCTTCTCATAGGGTTTCCAGATGGTATCGATGAGAACAGTCTTCTCCTCCTCTATCAGATACGCATTCTGACTTGATCCATGATTGATCGAATAGTCATCCCCGTGGAACGTCTTCAGTTCCCAGTCGATCCGTCCGATCCACGACACATTGTTCTTCACCGTCCGTCTCATCATGCAACTCCTTTTTCGTAAAGAGGAAAGAGAATGCTGTTCTCCTTGTAGATATGGAGGAAGACATCCTCAACCAAGCGCTTGAGCAGCGCATACGTAGCTTCATACGTCGGGCAACTGTCCTTGGGTGCAGTGAAATCGTGAGTTGCCTTGACCAAGGCCTTGATCAAGACACCTGCAGCCTCATGGTCTGCTTCCAATGCCTCCACCTTTGCCAGCGAGACTGCAGTAGCCTCTTCTCTCATCAGGGGGAACACCTCTTCCTCTTCCTGGACAAAGTGGACCAGCAGCTCCTTCCTGAGGTCAGCAAACAGCTTGAATACCGTCACCAACTCTTCCTTATGGGAAGTATAGTGCACCGATAGTATGGTGGCTAGCTTTGCATCAATATCGGTGAGCAGCATGCGCTCATCACGATGATGTGTCGCCTCAAGATGGCTGATGAGCTCGCTTACCGACATCTGATAGAGCTTCCCGCTGATGGATGGGTTGAACTTTGCTTCCTGCTCCTTAAGAAACTCATCCAAATCGCTAAGAATAGATGATTGGTTGTAGCCAGCTTTCTCGATGGCATGATAGAGCAGGTCATCCCCGCCACAGCAATAATCGATATGATGCTCATTGAGGAAGGTGGTGGCCAACGGATGGCGTTTGACCAGTTCTGATAGGGTGATATTCTGCATAGGACTCTCCTTGTTCATCTTGTGTATGAGCCTAGTGTAGGCAAGATGGGGAGAGCGGAATATGATTCAAATCAACTTCAGTCTGATTTCTAGAAAAAAGCGCGTTGCTTGAGCAATCCAAGATCCAGAATGGTAATCTTTTTCTTTCCAGACACCTCAACAAGCCCCTCATCCTGAAGAATGGAGAGCTTTCGGTTCACTGTCTCCTTCGTCAGATGGATGGCGTTTCCGATGTCTTCCTGCGAAAGGATGAGGGAGAGCGAACCCGTCTTTCTTGCTCGTTCACTGAGATACATGCAGATGCGCTTTTCCACATCCTTGGTGGATAGCATCTCCAGTTGGAGGCGGTATTGCTCCAGCTTGGAGTTCAAGTACAACATCATCTTCACCCCGATCTCCGGCCGGCTGAGCAACAGCTTTCTCAGGTCCTCGCCATTGATGGTACAAATGCTCGCTTCCTGTTCTGCTATTCCGGTTTCCCGCACTTCCCCCATGCCCAAGAGCTGATTGCTTCCATAGAAGTCTCCGGGAAAGAGGGTATCGAGAAGATACTCCTTCCCATCACTCCCATAGCGTACCAATTTCAGGGAACCGGAGCGCACGATGTACAAGGATTGGCAGGCATCACCCTCACGAAAAAGCACCTGCCCCGCAGAAAGCTGGCGCTGGATGATGAGTTGCTGCACCTGCCGTATCTGCTCAGGCTCTAGATGGGCAAAGATTGGCACATGGTGCAGGCATGGAGCCTGCCCATGTGAACAGGCTGCACAGTTGATCATAGGGTCAGTCGTCTTCGTAGAGTTCGTTCACCAAAGCCCAGGCATCTCCATCTCCGACACGAAGTCCGCGGAGGATCTCAAACTGGTTGAGCAAGGTGAGCAGATGCTTCTCTTTCACAGCCTTCCCGCTCTCAAGTCCGACCACAGCCTTCAGCTCATCACTGTCGTCACTCAAGGCCAGAACCCGGGCAAACTCAGCTTGCATATCCGCTCGTGTAAAAAACAGGAACGAGGGAACGGAGAGAATCAGTACCGGCATGTACTGCCTTCTTCCCAAAGCCTCTGCAGTGAGTCTGATCTCATCCTCGGTTGCATCTGGGCCCAATCGGTCATAACGCGCTTTCAGTTCATCAAACATCGCTTCCTCCTTCCTTCATGATACTGAAGGAAAGTACAAAAAGCAAAACATATCACCAAGGGTGCTTATTCAAAGCTTGGGGGAAGCAGGGACTCGAAGGAGTATCCGCGTGCTGCTGGGATGTAGGCATTCTGGTCCGCATCGAAGACGAGAAATGCCGAGGTTTCGCTTTTTCGCTTGAGAATGGGGATTGGCCTGGGGCCGACCCATCCTTTGCCCAGCTTGGTGCTTGTATAGGCGATGGTAATCTTGTCACCTTCGCTGAGACCGCTGAGGCTACGGTATACTGCCAGCACATCAGCCTTGACCACGACTTTGGTGGAGCGGCTGAAGAGAGATGAGGTTGTAGAAACCGAGCGTACCAGTATATCCAGATGCTCTTCAGAGCGTTGTTGCATCTTAAGATACTCTTCAGGGGCTATCTCAGCACCCAAGGTGGCAAGTGAGAGAACAAGCAGTACCACAACCATCAGAGTCCTATGCATCACCACCTTCCTCATCTTCTGCTTGTTCGATCATTGTGACGAACGTACGTGCCAGGTATGGGTCGAATTGGGTTCCGGAACCCTGACGGATTTCTGCAAGGGCGAAGGTTTTGCGTTCAAGCGGAGAAAGATCGGTCCTTCTGCTGAGTATACGGTCGTACGCCTCCACTACAGCCAGTATTCTGGAAAGATACGGGATCTGCTCCCCTTTGAGACCTCGAGGGTATCCGCTCCCATCCCTCCGTTCATGGTGACTGTAGACAATCTCTGCCAGGTCGAGCGTCTCATCGAAGAGCGTAAGGATGCGATAGCCGACGACCGGATGCTGTTTCATGCGCTCGAATTCGTCAGGATCCAATTGCTGTTTGTGAAGCAACTCCACAGTGAGTGAAATCTTCCCTATATCATGCAAATACGCAGCCCGTTTCAGTAAATCGCAATCAGCACTCGAGAGATGCAATGCGACTGCCAATTGGCTACAGAGGCGCTGTACCTCCAACGAGTGTGCCTCCTCGCGTGCACTGCGGGCATGCAATGTCTCCTGCAGTGTGTTGATCAGATCATTCTGGACCGACCTGCGATTGGTGCTCTTGTCCCGATACATTGCGTTCTCTGCATTTGCCATGACTTCCGCAAGCGCCATCCCTTCCATGGTTTTGGTCTCACTTCCCAAAGAGATGCTGCATTTGATCGCTTCGATACGGGCATTGGCAAAACCGGTTCGTATGGTTGCGATTACCTCAAGGGCTTCTGCTTCCGTAGTTTTCGGCAACAGCAGGATAAACTCATCTCCACCCGTGCGTGCGACCACATCATCAGCCCTGCTGCTCTGCAGGAGTATTTGCGCTGCCTTGATGATCAACTTGTCACCTGCCTGGTGCCCGAAAATGTCGTTGGTCATTTTCAGACCATTTATATCGGCAAAGATAATCGAGAGCGGCCAAAAACCCGGTTTGTCATAGGAAGCATAGACTTTTTCAAAATAACTGCGATTGTAAAGTCCGGTAAGTCCATCGTGATCACCCAGGTAGGCAATCTGCTCCTCGCGTTCCTTACGCTCAGTGATGTCCATGAATGATACCACCCCACCAACCACCTTCCCCTCACGTATTTGGGGAAAAGAGTGATAGGATGCACGAAAACTGGTCCCATCAGCTTTCCAGAACACCTCTTCCTCGGATGCATACCCCTCTCCCTTTTGTATCGACTGGGAGATATTGCACTCCCCGATCGGCATGGGATTGCCATCAGGATAGGAGTGGTGAATGAGCTGATGCATGTTCCTGCCCAATAGCTCAGCAGATGAGGTATACCCGAGAATCTTGAGGGTACTACGGTTGCAAAAGGTACACCGCTCATCCATGTCCATCCCGAAGATACCCTCTGCAGTGGAGTTGAACAACAATTCCAGCTGGAGTGAGTTCTCCTCAAGACTTCGGTTTGCCAGATGCAGTGCCTCGGTTCGTTCCTCAACCTGCTGTTCCAGGTTGTTGATCAAGAGTTCCATCGCATCTGCAACATGGTTGAGACTGGTTGAGATGCCGCCGATCTCGTCCTCACGAATAACCTCAACCCGCTTGGAGAGGTCTCCGGATGCAAGGCTTTCTGATACCTTGAGCAAAACATCAACCTGCTTGAGCAACCGATCTATGAAGAATTGGTAGAGAAGCGCAGCAAGGGCAACCGCAAGCAAGCTGAGCAATATGGTTATGGTCATACTCTCCTGTACGGGAGAAAAAAGCAGGGTGTCGGGGATGGCGATGATCACCTGCCAGTCCACCCCAAACAGATCTAGAGATTCATGAACTACATGGAATGTCGCGTAATGCTCATCCTTGATGTGTGGATCTTGGGGATCCAGAAAGGCTTGAGGGAACACCGTATGGGTTAAGGATGAGATATGGCGGCGCATGAACGCCCCATCCGCTGCAAGCTCAAAGGAGTCACGCCCTAGGGAGTTTGCCACCAGCAAGCCCGTCTCTCGCTCCACCACGACAGCTTGTCCTCCGGTGAGCTCCACCACATGGGCAAGGGATACTCCGATATCGGTGAGCAGGACATGAGCACCCAGAACTCCTTTCAATTCGCCTGCGGCATCATAAACGGGAACGGCTGAGGAGATGGCAAGATCGTCCATGACAAAGTGTTTGTATACGGGTGAAAGAACCGGTTTCCCCGCTTTCACTGCTGCCTGGTACCACGGGCGGGTCCTTGGGTCAAACAGGCCGGCATCCAGAACCTTCTCTCCCCGTTTTCCTTCCTCGTCGAGCGCGTAATACCACGTGTTGCCCAAGGTAGCCTCATCGCTTTGCATGATTTCGATTTGGCCAAGTTCGTTCCGTCTTGCACCATAGTAGTGCCCTTCAACACTCCCATAGCTGAAACTGTAGAGCGGACCCTGGAACGAAGTGAGTACACTGGTGAAGAAAGAATCCCTCTGGGAAGAGTCAGCAAGGTTGACGACCCCATGCTCGAGCAATGCTTGACTGGTGAGGTTGACTTGGCTCGGTGTTTTGATGAAGGTCTCTATCTTATCGCGCAAGGAGTCGCTGATGGTAGCAGCAATGCTCTCAATTGTTTTCCGTGTTGAGGAAGACCAACGCAGATAGATCATGGTCCCGATTCCAGTCAAGGAAACCAGAATGATCAGGGTAAAGAGGAGGATGAGTGTGCTCTTGATCGAAAGGGGTTTCCTTGCTTTACGCATGTTGCTCCTTTTACCGCAATTGATTCACCAGAAGGATGATCTGTGATCATGGTACATAGTAACGTGGAATCTGAAATAATTTCAACAAATCCAACCTTCTGTCCGGACAAGTCTATACGCAGCACAGGGTGTTCCGCTGTATAGCAGGTCTCCTTCGGCCAACAATTCTCGGGTACATGCAATACATGCATGGTCAAGACACAGTTCCAGAAAACAGAGAAAAATACCAAGATCAATCCGGTTGTAGTAGCCGACCAGGGCCTTACTCATGATGCCCCGCTTTCCCGAAACCCGAAAGACCAGAAGATGCTGCCCTTCTCTCTTGACCAGCCAAGGCTGGGTGTTGCATGCACTGGGAGCATACCGTACGACATCTGAAACAGAACCAAGAGTTTCCCCTTCCCATATCTGGCTGACCGTCTTTCGTTTGGCTTTGGTATAGTCCTTGCGAAACAAGGTACACTCCTGCTTGGCAACAGCAAGCATGATGACAAACCGAAGACCTTCACAATACTCTTGGGCAGGTTTTCCCACACCGTACCAGCAACACCCAACATCCTGAGAAGAGAGCATAAGATCGAGCTGTGCTCCCATATACCCTGCATTCTCCAGATAGGCACCTCGTTGTTCGCTGTAGATCAGAATGCAGTATTCTCCGCGCTTACAGGAAGTTTCCTCAATCGGAACAAGCAAAATCTTGGTTTGGATTGAAGAATCCAAGGGATCAAGAGAAGAAAAGAGCTCAATCAGTGAATCCTTCTCTTGCTGGGTAAACGGTTCAAAAGGGCCAAACCGATGGAAGGACTTTCGCTTGAAGATGTATGGATAAAGGTCTTGCATGAGGGTCCCCCTTACCATAGATATCGCTGATGAAGAGAGGCACGTCAAGAAAAGATTTAAAACTGAAAGGATACCGGTTCCCTGACAAAGCGTTATACCTGTCCTCATGGACTGTGGCAAACCCCCATACAAAGCAAAACTCCCCATCCAAACGGAAGGGGAGCTCACTGTTCTGCCGCCTCTCAGAATTGAACTGAGGACACAAGGATTTTCAGTCCTTTGCTCTACCAACTGAGCTAAAGCGGCGTCAACGTCCTCTTGTATACCCTAATTGGTGAATTCTTGTCAACACCTTTTCCAAAAATCAGGAATCTTGCCCAAAGGCCGACCATCTGGTACAGTCAAACCGATATGAGTCCAAACCAGCCTGCCCTCCTCAGCGTGAATGCTCTCAACTTCTCCCTATCCAAGGAAAAACACATCCTCAGGGATATCACTTTTTCTGTAGCACAAGGCTCCTTTACCCTATTGTGCGGTCCCAATGGATCGGGAAAAAGTGTATTGCTCAGATGCATCAAAGGACTTGAGCAGATGCAAGCAGGCACCATCCTTTTGGATGGACTTGATGTCACCAAGGACAGGAAAAAGAGGATGCATACGATCGGGCTGGTCTTTCAGGACGCCGACACCCAGATGGTTGGCCAGACTGTGGAGAAGGACATCCGCTTCGGTATGGAAAACCTTGGGCTTGAAAAGGAAGAACAAAACCAGAAATTGGAACAAGTGCTTGGGTTGCTTGACCTCAGCGCCCAACGAAGCCAACGCCCGCGTACCCTCAGTGGTGGGGAAAAGCGCCGCCTTGCCATAGCAGGGGTGTTGGTGATGGACCCCAAACTTCTCATCCTGGATGAGCCATTTGCCAATCTCGATTATCGCTCAGTGAAAAGCGTGCTCTCCACGTTGCTCAGATTGCAGCAAGAAGGGCATACCATCATCCTGGTAAGCCATGAGGTGGACAAGACCCTCAGCCATGCAGACCAGGTGTTGGTGCTTGAATCAGGGCACATCGTTGCCTCGGGAACACCCCATGCAGTCCTGCCCATCCTAAGCCAACACGGCATCTACCTGCCTCAGGGAGCAGCGGTTGAGGATTTGTCATGGCTGAAGCGCTGATCTTCCACTACCGAGAACAACACACCCTACTTTGCAGAGCCAACCCCGTGATCAAGTTTCTCGCGGTCCTCATCCTGTGTCTGGTGCTTATCAAAGCCTCGCTTGCAGGAGTCCTCCTCATCACCCTGGTTCTGCTCATCGGCGCGGGGATGCAAAGACTACCCATCACGCACTACAAGCGCGAGCTTCGGTTCTTCGCTCTCCTGATGATCCTGATTCTCGTCACCGAGTATCTTGCCCAGCAGGACATCCTTCAAGCAATCACCGCTGCCTTGCGCTTCTTCTGCATCATCCTGTGCGGCATGCTCATTGCAGACGCAACCGCTCCCGATGACCTTGCACGGGCCTTGGGCAGCCTGCTCGACCGTATCCCCTTCGTACACGGAGCGGTAGTGGCAAGTACCATCGAATTGACCTTGAGCATTCTTCCGCTCATCTTTGATGCCTCGCTGGAGGTGGTGACGGCACGCAAAGCACGCCTTGAGCGAAGAAGAAACCCCTATACGGCAATCACCTCCCTCGCCTCCGCCATCTTCAGCCTCCTCTTGGACAAGGCTCAGGAGCTCTCCCTCGCATTGGAGGCACGGAACTTCGACCCAGCCAGAAAGAGACCTGCTTTGCCTTATAGCATCTCAGACCTCATCTTGTTCATCCTTACACTGCTCGTTGCAGTCGGCTCGCTTGTGGTATAATCGGTGCATGGAATCAAAGCAGGCTCTCCGCAATGCCATCAGAGCACAGGCAAGGCAGGATTATCACGAAGAGGACAGCAACAGTTGCCGAAAGTTGCTTGCAAGCAGCTTGTATGTACACGCTCATTGCATCTTCGCCTTTTCCCCGTTGCCCGATGAACCTGACATACATGAGGTGCTCAAGGATGCCTTGGTGCATAAAGTGCTGGCGCTCCCGATCAGTGCTGCTGATGGAACGCTTCGTTTCTATCAGGTATTCTCGTTTGATTCATTGCAGAAAGGACGATTCGGCATCTCTGAACCCCAAATCACAAAAGAGCTCTTCCCTACCGGAGCTGACCTTCTGCTCGTGCCGGCGGTAGCCTATACACGTCTAGGCCAACGGCTGGGAAGAGGGAAAGGCTACTATGACCGATTTCTCTCCAGCTACAAAGAGTGTCCTACCTTGGGCATGTGCAGAAGCCATCAACTTGTTGAATCTCTCCCTGAAGAAGAGCATGACAAACGGGTTGGAAGCGTATTGTGTGCAGGGGTGTTTTACTGAACATTTTTGCAGAACCAGACAAACCGCTGCTCTGCCATCATGGAGAAGAATCGACGACAAGCATCATCGGACTTTCTCTGGTGAATATCCAAAAGATGAGCACGCATCTCCTCTGTCCGGACACTACGGAGAATTGCGCTGAGAGACCCCAAGTACTCCATCTGGATGGAGGGCGAAGAAGCTATGACAAAGAGCAGGTGTACCGGCATGCCGTCACTGCTGCCATACTCAATGCCTTCCCGACTGATACCCAGCGCAATATGCACTTCCTTGAGGCCAAGAATCTTGCCATGCGCAATGGCGACTCCGTGCCCGATACCGGTGGATTGCAGACGTTCACGACGAAGCACCCCGCGCTTGAAACGCTCGAGGTCGGGGAGAGAGGAAAACACTGAACAGGAATCTATCACTTCCAGGATGGCCTGGATCTTCTCCGTTGACTGAAGCTGACAGATCACCGATTGGCAATCATGCTGAATATCCACTTCTGTACTATACACAAACAACGTATCTGGTTCAAGGCGGGGTGGACCGAACCTATCGGCCCACCCTTTTGCCGATGCTTACCGTTCTGAGAGATAGGCGTTCATCGCCTTTGCAGCCTTGCGTCCCTGGCCCATCGCCAGAATGACCGTTGCAGCCCCAAGCACGATATCACCACCTGCCCAGACACCCTTGAGGGTGGTTTCACAGGTCTCTTCGTTGACAAGGAAGTTCCCTCTCCGGTTTACCTCAATGCCATCGGTCGTTGCTTTGATAAGGGGGTTGCTGTCATTACCGATTGCGACGATGACGGTATCATAGTCGTACAGCTTCTCGCTGCCGGGAACTTCCACAGGGCTTCGCCGACCTGATGCATCAGCTTCACCCAGAACGCAGGTGATGAGCTCAACACCATTCACTCTGCCCTTCTCATCTGCAGTGATCTTCAGCGGAGCATGGAGGTAGAGGAATTCAACACCCTCTTCCTTTGCATGGGCAACCTCTTCCTTTCGGGCGGGCATCTCCACTTCAGTGCGGCGGTAGACGATGGTCACCTGCTCCGCGCCCAAGCGCTTTGCCGTCCTGGCTGCATCCATTGCGACGTTTCCACCGCCAAAAACAGCAACCTTGCGGGAGTCGAAGAGCGGGGTAAGCGCTTCACCCACAGCATAGGCCTTCATCAGGTTGCTGCGTGTGAGATATTCGTTTGCAGAGAAGACGCCGATGTAGTTCTCCCCATCGATACCCATGAACTTGGGAAGTCCAGCCCCTGAACCTACGAACACGGCATCAAAGCCGTCACGTTCCATCAGATCGCTGATCTTGCGAGTCTTGCCCACCAGATAGTTGCGCCTGATCTCAACACCCATCTGTACCAGATTGTGCAACTCGTGCTCCACAATCTTCTTGGGAAGACGGAATTCCGGAATGCCGTAGACCAAGACACCACCGGCTTTGTGCAATGCCTCGAACATCACCACCTGATGGCCTTCCCTGCGCAAGTCCGCTGCTGCTGAGATGCTTGCAGGACCGGTACCGACTACAGCCACTTTTTTCCCAGTCTCGGCCTTGACGGCAGGGACTTTCTCCAAGCCCTGTTCCCGTGCATAATCGGCTACAAACCGCTCGATGCGGCCGATGGAAACAGACTTGTCCACATCCTTGAACATCTTGCCCACGGTGCAGTACATCTGGCACTGGCTTTCCTGGGGACAGACACGACCACAAATCGAGGGGAGCAAGCTGCTCTCCTTGATGATTTCCACTGATTTGGCGTAGTTGCCTTCGGCAGCCTGGGCAATGAAAGCAGGAATATCAATGGCTACCGGACAGCCGGCAATGCACGGCTTGGTCTTGCACTGGAGACAGCGCATTGCCTCGACCCTGACCTGGCTTTCGGAATACCCAAGAGCGACCTCCTGCATATTCTTGACCCTCACCTCACTG
>Ga0265295_1001776_pt1 | contig 36814 bp, 30 predicted proteins | sample Munlansysbiofilm_FD_192503 | JGI IMG/M metagenome (GOLD analysis project Ga0265295, IMG submission 192503) | Leachate microbial communities from a municipal landfill in Southern Ontario, Canada - Methane capture system biofilm | ecosystem: Engineered > Solid waste > Landfill > Unclassified ... | reverse complement strand
GCGCGAAAAGCCCTTCGACCTCCTGCCCAACCCGGATTTTCTGTATCCGAGCAAGGCGCACAAGCGGGCGCTGACCTACCTCACCCACGGCATCAGGGAACGGGCCGGGTTCATCCTGCTGACCGGCGAGGTGGGGTCGGGCAAGACCACGCTGATCCGCAACATGATCCGCTCCCAGCTTCGCGACAGCGTGCTGGCCAAGGTTTTCAACACCAGGGTCGATTCCCTGCAACTGCTCATGCAGATCAACAGCGACTTCGGCCTGGAAACGGATGGCCGGGACAAGGCCGCCCTGCTGCGTGAACTCAATGATTTCCTTATCGAGCAGTACGCCCAGCGCCGCCAGGCGGTGCTGATCATCGACGAGGCCCAGAACCTGTCCCCCGAGATTCTGGAGGAGATCCGCATGCTCTCCAACCTGGAGACGGACCGCGACAAGCTCCTGCAGATCATCCTCGTCGGCCAGCCCCAGCTGCGCGACATCCTGGCCCGGCCCGAGCTCTTGCAGCTGCGCCAGCGCATCCAGATCAACTGCAACCTGCAACCTCTGAGCCCGGTCGAGGTGCGCGACTACATCGAATTCCGCATGGAAAAGGCCGGCAACCGCGTGGCCCTGGTTTTCGACGATGGGGCCGTGGAGGCCGTGGCCGCCTATAGCCGGGGCATCCCTCGGCTGATCAATATTTTGTGCGATTACATCATGATCGACGCCTTTTCCGCCGAAACCCACGACATCGACGGCAAGACCGTGCATGAACTGGCCGCCGATCTGTCCTTCGAGGCGCAGTACTGGGACGCCAAGCCCGTCGAGCAGGCTAGATGCGGCGGCAGCAAAGGCGGCGGCAACGGCGGCGTGCAGCCCATGATCAACGGCGTGTCCGGCCAGGCCAAGGTCCTGGCCGCCATCGGCGCGTTGAACAAGCGCATGGAATCCCTGGAATTCCAGCCCGTGTGGGACAACGCGGCCTTGCTCGACCTGCGCGACCGCATGGACAAGGTGGAGTTGCAGCAGCGGACCATGGTTCAGGAACTCTGGGCCGGAATCCAGCAGCTGCGCTCGGAGATAGCGCTCAAGGACGCGCCCAGGCCGGAGGAAGCGGTCGTGGCCAAGAAGAAAAACGGGCTGTGGAAATTTCTCTGGGGTGAATAAGGGGCTCGCAATGACGAATGGCGGCATGGACCGCCGCGGGGAACCCCCTAGCAATGATCGAATACCTGTTGGAGTTGAAATGAACCAGACACTGCGGATCTTTTTGCTGACTGTCGTGGCCTTGAGCCTCGTGGGGGTCGCCTTGGCCGAGGAGCCCGCGTGGAAGGCTTCCCTGAGCGTGGGGGAGGAGTACGATGACAACACCGACGAGGAAAAAAACGGCCGCGACGACTTCATCACCTCTGTGCGTCCGAGCCTGTCCTATGCGCGCGAGGGCGACCGGCTGTTGTTCCAGTCCGCCTACAGCGGGAATTACCGTTTTTACGCCAAGAACACCCAGGACGAGGAGTTCAATCACAACCTGAACGTCCACGCCCTGCTCAATGCCTGGGAGGATTTTTTCTTTCTGGACCTGACCGACACGTACCGGCTGGTCAACGAGGACCGTACAGAAGGCGATGTCGTGGAGGACGACTCCACGCAGGGAATGGTGCAGCAGAACACGTTCACCTTCTCCCCCTACATCACCCCCCGCTTCGGAGAGCGCGGCCAGGCCAAGATCGGCTACGCCTACTCCAACATCTGGTACGAGGACTCGGACAATGATTCCAAGAATATCCATCGCGGTTTCGTGGACACCGATTACGAACTGACCGACAGGGCCGCGCTTTTGTCCGGCTATTCCTACACCCAGGAGCTCTCCAAGGACGAGACCCTGCACCGCCACATCGCCTACCTCGGCGGCCGTTACGCTTATGCCGAGACGGGCAGCGTGTTCATCAAGGCCGGTCCGCAGTACACCCGTTATGATGAGCGCGACACCAGTTCGACCAGCCTGTACTGGGACGCGGGCCTGGATCACGACTTCGGGGCCGTGCGGCTGAACCTTTCCTCGGGCGTTTCCTTTGAGGACGACCCGGACACGGGCCAGACCTACGAACGCCGCTACGGCACCCTGCGCCTGTCCAAGGCGTGGGAGCGCACCACGGCCAGCGTTTACACCACGCTGGAGGATTACGAGGAGAATTCGGGCGTGGAAGATGACGGGGAATCCGTGCGCAGAACGGTGATCGGGTTGAACTTCTCCCACGAACTGACCTCCCGTCTGACCGGCACCCTGGGCCTGAGCCATGACTTCGAGGATAGCGACGAAAACACCAAGCGCTGGTACGCGAACCTGGGCCTGACGTACGCTCTGAGCGAAAAATTGAGTTTGGGCGGTTGGTACAGGTTCAAGGATTCGACTTCTGATGATGAGGACGAGGAGTTTCGGGTGAACAGGGTGGGGATTCAGTTGACGTATTTGTTCTAGTGCAGGCCGTCAGAAAGCCGTTCCGGCCTTCGTTGATTCATTCTTTTTGAAGGATCGTGTATGTTCAAGAGCGCTTTTTTTTTCAAGCCTGGCTTTGAGCTTGTTACGGTGAGCCTCGGATACTTTGATGGAAAGTTTGCTCGGCTCTTTCGTGAGACTTTTTGACGTTAATGAAAGTGTTTCATAAAATGTACGACAGTTGTGTAATACGTTGTTGATGTTTGACTTTGTTGAAGAAATTGTGCTTATATTTTTTTGAAATGATGGAAAGGGAAGTGCTATGACTTGGGAAATGTTCAAAATCCATTGTGGCAAGGCGCAAGCCGATTTTGGAAGGCGAAGTGTAGCTGTCTACATGAGCTTTTCAAAATCGGCGCGGCAACGCCGCCAGAATGGCATTTTCAACAGTTCTCCCCGCCGGGGGGCAGCGTGAGAAACGCTCTGACAGTCGACGTCGAGGACTACTTCCAGGTCACGGCCTTTGAAGGCGTCGTGGATCGCAAGGATTGGGCCGTGTACCCGTCGCGGGTGGAGAACAACACCCGGCGGGTCATGGCGCTCTTGGACGAGCATGGGCTCAAGGGCACCTTTTTCGTGCTCGGCTGGGTGGCGGAGCGCTTTCCGCTCATGGTGCGCGAAATGGCTGATAACGGCCACGAAGTGGCCTGTCACGGGTTCGGGCATGAGCTTGTCTACAACATGACGCCGGAGAGTTTTCGCGCCGACGTGCGTCAGGCCAAGAGCATCCTGGAGAACATCACCGGACGCCAGGTTCTGGGCTACCGCGCGCCCAGCTATTCCATTGTCGAGCGAACCATGTGGGCCCTTGATATTCTCATCGAGGAAGGGTTTGTCTACGATTCGAGCATCTTTCCCATTCATCACGACAATTACGGCATCCCCGGAGCACAGCGTTTTCCCCACGACATCACCCGCCCAGGGGGCACCATCCGCGAATTTCCCATGACCACCTTGAACATGAACCTGCCGGGCCGCACCATGGCCCTGCCCATCGCCGGAGGCGGGTACCTGCGTCTGCTGCCCGTCGGGGTCATCCACTGGGGCATGCGACACATCAACCAGGTGGAAAAACAGCCAACCGTCCTCTATTTCCACCCCTGGGAAGTGGACCCGGACCAACCCCGCATAAAGGCCCGCCTCAAGTCCCGCTTCAGGCACTACGTCAACCTGGAAACCACGGAAGACAAGATTCGCGCCCTGTTCAAGGGCCTGGAGTTCGGGACCATGGCCGAGGTGCTGGGGATGAATGGGGATGGATCGGGGAATGGCGACGGCAGAGGCAAGGGGTTATGAAATGAGCACGACCAATCAGGGTGATCTGTATTCTCATGTTGTGCGGTATGTGGTGGCTCCACTCTGGGCCATGCGCGAGAAAAGCCCCTACCTGCGGCACTACAAGAAATTTCTGCGCACCCAGTACCGCCCGCTGGAAGAGGTGCGCGCGGATCAGTGGAAGCGCCTCAAAAGCCTGTTGGAACATGCTTACGCTCGCACCCGCTTTTATCATGACCGTTTCAAGAGCCTCGGTATCACCCCTGCGGACATCCGCACGTGGCAGGATTTTGAGAACCTACCCTTGCTGACCAAAGACGACATCCGCGCCAACCGTGACGCCATGGTGGCGGACAACATCCCCAAGGATCGCCTTTTTCCCAAGAAAACCTCCGGTTCTACGGGTGTGTCCCTGTCCTTTTTCGTGGATGAGGACAGCCTGCAATGGAAGCGGGGCTGCGCTCTGCGACACGACGAGTGGACGGGCTGGCGTTTGGGCGAGCGCATCGGGGCTGTGTGGGGCAACCCGGAGTACAAGAAATCCTGGCGTGGGTACGTGCGCAATGTGCTGCTTGGGCGGGGAACTTTTTTGGACACTCTGCGCATGGACGAAGAGGCCATGACGAATTTTCATGCCGAAATCCGTCGTGAAAAACCGACTCTTCTATTTGGTCACGCCCATTCCCTCTATCTTTTCGCCCGGTTCGTGCAACAGAATGAACTTTCGCCCATTCGGCCCAAGGGCATCATCTCCACGGCCATGGTCCTGCACGATTTCGAGCGGGCGCTTGTTGAGGATGTCTTCGACTGCAAGGTCACCAACCGCTACGGGTGCGAAGAGGTCAGTCTCATCGCTTGCGAATGCGAGAGGCATCATGGCCTGCATGTGAACATGGACACTCTTCATTTCGAGTGCCTGCGTGACGGCAAACCGGCCCCGGCCGGTGAAACCGGGGCCGTGGTGGTCACGGATCTGACCAACTACGGCATGCCCTTCATCCGCTATCTGGTCGGCGACACGGCGCGTATGGCCGAAAAGCCTTGCTCCTGCGGTCGGACCTATCCTCTCATAGAGTCCTTGGAGGGGCGCATTGCCGACTACGTACGCACGCCGGAGGGCGAGTACATCTCCGGCATCTCCCTGACCGAAAATTTCGCCATGGTCCTTGAGGGCGTGAAGCAGATGCAGATCGTGCAGGACAGGCTCGATCATCTTCTGTTCCGCGTTGTGCAGGGGGAGGATGGCCAGGATCAGACGCTTCGGGCCGACATCGCCCACCTGGTGCAGGAGCGGTTCGGGTCGTCCATGCAACATGATGTGGAGTATGTCGATTCCATCCAGTCCGAGACTTCGGGCAAGTACCGCTTCTGCGTGTCCAAGCTGGACGGGGCAGGGGTGTTCGGGGCGGGGCGGCCGTGAAAGTGCTGGTCGTGGACGAGGAAGTTCCTTTTCCCCTGAACACGGGAAAACGGATCAGGACATGGAATCTGCTGCGGCGACTCAAGGACCGGCACGAGATCACTTATTTGAGCTGGGGCAAGAGCGAGGTTCCGGCTGATGGTGACGGAGTGCGTTTCGTGAACCTTGGGCAAGAGCTTCCGGCCATGAAGGGGCCGGGTTTTTACGCCAGCCTGCTTGGGAACCTGCTTTCACCCTTGCCGTATTCCGTTCAGCGCCATGCCGGACAAGCCATGAAGCAGGCCGTGTGGACTCTGGTAGCCAAAGAACGATTCGATCTGATTCATTGCGAGTGGACCCCTTATGTCGAGGCCGTGCGCGAGGTGATGGGCGACTACCCCACCGTGCTTTCGGCCCACAATGTGGAGGCGCGGATCTGGGAGCGCTATCTGAAGACGGAGATCAATCCCTTCAAAAAGGAATACATCCGCATCCAGCACCGCAAGTTTGACCGTTTTGAACGTGACGCGGCAAGAGCTTGTGCCCACGTGGTGGCTGTGTCTCATAAGGACGCATCGGTTTTCAGTTCCTATGGCTGTCCCAAGGTCAGCGTGGTGCCCAACGGAGTGGACGAAGCCTATTTTTACGTTCGAAAAGATTCCGTCCAGAAGCGAAGCATGGTTTTTACCGGCTCCATGGACTGGCGGCCCAATCAGGACGGGATCGCATATTTTCTGAACGATATTTTTCCGCTCATCAAGAAGTCTTTGCCCGATGTGACATTCACCATTGTAGGCCGCAATCCTCCCGCATGGCTGACAGAGATGGGCACGACCCTGAAGGGCGTGCGGGTCACAGGCACAGTGGACGATGTACGACCATACATCGCGGAATCCGCCCTGTATATCGTTCCCTTGCGCGTGGGGGGAGGTTCCAGACTGAAGATTCTGGAGGCCCTGGCTATGAACAAGGTTGTGCTTTCCACGACCATCGGGGCCGAAGGGCTGCATTTGGAGGACGGGCGGCATCTCATGCTGCGCGATGACGATCAGTCCTTCGCCGATGCCGCCGTGGAAGCCCTGCGCGCGCCGGACAAGTTCGAATCCCTGGCCCGTCAGGGCCGTGAGCGGGTCATGGAACTCTACACCTGGGACCGGATCGCCACGTCTCTGGACGATGTCTGGAGCGCCACGGCATGACGGCCAGGATGCACATCATGCATCTGCGGGCCTCCAATTTCGTGGGTGGACCGGAGCGGCAGATATTGGAGCATCTGCGCCAGAGTGAAAGCGAAACCATGCATTTGTCCCTGTGCTGCTTTCAGGAGAACGGGTGTCCGACGGAGATGGAAGCCATGGCCGGGGACTATGGCCTGGACTGCGCCTGCGTCACGGCGGCATGGCCCTTCGACTTTGGCACCATCCGGCAACTGACCCGGATCATCAGGGAAAGAAAAGTCGATCTGTTGGTCACCCACGGTTACAAGCCCAACCTTTTGGGTCGCATCGCGTCATGGATCGAGCGCATACCAACGGTGGCAGTGTCCAGGGGATGGACATACGAGTCGCGGAGGGTGCGTTTTTACGAATTTTTGGATCGGATCTTCCTGCGGCTGGCTGACGCCGTGGTGGCCGTTTCCGAAGGGCAGCGACAGAAGATCCTGGCCTGTGGGGTAAATCCGGACAAGGTGCAGGTCATCCACAACGCCATTGACCTGGCAACCTATCCCGGTCCTGCGGAAATAAGCGTTCGTGTCGAACTGGGCATTCCACAGAACGCCATCCTTGTGGCCACTGCCGGGCGGCTCAGTCCGGAGAAGAATCATTTGGGACTTGTCGAGGCTGCGCGGATGGTGCTGGCGAAGATGCCGGATGTGTATTTCGTGGTTTTCGGGGAAGGTTTTATGCGGCCTGAATTGGAAAAAGCCGTGGTCGACGCCGGGATTGGGCACAGATTTTTCCTGCCCGGCTTTCGCAGCGATGTCCGATCGCTCCTGCATGAAATCGATATTTTTGTATTGCCTTCCCATACGGAAGGCCTTCCCAATGTTGTTCTGGAGGCTTTTGCTTGTTGCAAGCCTGTAGTGGCGACAATGGTTGGGGGGACGCCGGAGGTGGTTCGTGATGCTGTGAACGGTTTCCTCGCGCCGATAGGAGATATGGGACGGCTCGCTCAGGGTGTTTTGACGCTGGCAGGTGATGCGGGTTTGCGTGAGCAGATGGGAAGGAGAGGGTATTTGTCTGTTGAAGAAGAGTATGGATTCGAAAGACAGACAGAACGTTATCTTCAAGTTTACGGTAATGTGAGCGATTGATGAAGAAGTTGGCACAAAAAATCGCTTTTTTCTTCGCGACAGCATTGACATGCCCGCTGTTCATTCCTGTCAGGATTGTTGGCGGCGATGGTTTGTTTTGCGCTTGTGGTCAATTCTTGGCCCTGTTTCCAGGCAAGACGGGGAGCTATCTGCGTGCCGCTTATTATGGCAAAACTCTCGTGCAGTGTTCCAAGAAGGCCTTTATCGGTTTCGGGTCATTTTTCTCTCACAGGAATGCGGTGGTGGAGGAAGGAGTCTACATTGGCGCTAACTGCATCATCGGCATGGCGAAGATCGGGAAAAATTGCACCATTGGTAGCCATGTGTCCCTTTTGAGTGGGAAAAAACAGCATGGATTTGATCAGGTCGGTGTGCCCATCCAGGAGCAAGGCGGAACCTTTGAACAAGTGCGACTTGGTGAGAATTGCTGGATCGGTGAGCGGTCCGTGATCATGGCTGACCTTGGCACGCAGTGTGTTGTGGGCGCGGGTTCGGTGGTGACCAAATCCTTTGATGATTTGTCCATTGTCGGAGGAAATCCCGCTAAAATGTTGAGGCAGGTTGGCGGACTGTGAGAGACTATCCTTTTATCACTGTGGTCATGCCGGTGCGCAACGAAGCTCGGTTCATTGCCGACACCCTGGGGCAGTTGCGCGGGCAGGATTACCCCAAGGATCGTTTCGAGATTCTGGTTGCCGACGGCATGTCCGATGATGGTACGCGGGAAATAGTCTCACGCATCGCTGAAGAGGATGGCCGCGTCCGCCTTCTCGACAACCCAAAAAAGCGTTCCAGCGCCGGGCGCAATGTGGGTTTCAGGGCCGGGCAGGGGGATTATTTCGTGGTCGTGGACGGGCATTGCCATATTCCCGATGATAAATTCTTGCGTAATGTCTCAGAGTGTTTCGAGAAAAGCGGAGCCCATTGTCTGGGTCGCCCCCAGCCCCTGGACCCGCCTGGTTTGACCCCTTTTCAGCAGTCCGTTGCCCTGGCCCGTGCCTCCAGACTTGGCCATGGCGGGGATTCGCTCATTTATGGTGACGTTGAAGGTTTCGCCAGTCCGGTCAGCAATGGAGCAGCCTACAGGCGGGAGGTTTTCGAGAAGGTCGGCTACGTTGATGAAAATTTCGACGCCTGCGAAGATGTGGAATTCAACTATCGCGTGGAGAAGGCAGGTCTCAAAGCCTATACCAGCCCCAAGCTGACGGTACGATACTTCCCACGCGAAAATCTTTCGGCCCTGGTCGGCCAGATGCGGCGCTATGGCCGGGGTCGCACGCGCCTCTATCGCAAGCACCCAGCGCTCTTGAGCCTTTCGGCCCTGGTTCCGGCCTGCTTCGCGGGCGGTGCGGCGGCTTTTGTCGCGCTTTTGGGTCTGGATGTGACATTCGGGCTTTCAGCATTGCTATCCGTTATTTTCTCCGCGCTGGGTCTGGCGCTGCTGGCATATGCCGTTCTGGTCGGCATAGCCACTGTCCGCATCTGTCGTGAACATGGCATGGATCACGCCTGGCGGGTGCCGTTCATTTTTCTGGCGGTGCACGGGGGTTTGGGACTTGGGATGTGGGAGGAGTTTTTCGTCTATGCCGGGCAGTTTTTCAAGCGTCGCAGAAGAGCGGAAGGCCCGTTGCGGTTAGCCTTTCTCATTGACGCTATTTATTCCCCTACAGCTGGAACCGAACGCCAACTGCTGCTTTTGTTGGATGGTCTGGACCGCCGAGAATTCGAGCCCCGGCTTTGCGTGCTGCAGCGTTCAGCGTGGTTGGACTCTGAATTCCATCTTTGCCCAGTGCGTGTTCTCAGTCTTGGTTCTTTCAAATCCCCCATCTCCTGGTGGCGGATATTGCGCTTTGCCCTGTGGCTGCGGGGAGAGCGGGTGGATATCCTTCAGGTCCATTTCACTGATTCTTCAAAAGTGGGAATCCTTGCCGCGTGGCTTGGCCGCGTGCCCGGCATTGTGGCCACGCGCAAGAATCAGGGCTACTGGATGACGGGTCGAGAACTTGTATTGCAGAAAGCACTGAACCGCATTCCTGAGGTGTTCGTGGCCAATTCCGAAGCCACCCGGCAATGGGCGCAACAGACTGAGGGGATTTCTCTGGATCGTATTCGGGTCATTCCCAACGGTTTGGCCGGAGATCCCATACCTGTTTCCGATGAGCGCCGAGCCGTTGCCAGGGAACTTCTTGGATTGCCCTCTGGCGCATCTGTGGCCGGTATCGTGGCCAATCTGCGGCCCGTGAAGCGGATCGACGTGTTCCTCCGCGCTGCCGCCATCGTCGCCAAAGAGATCCCAGCCACCAGGTTTGTCGTGGTGGGCGAAGGGGACGAGCGCATAAAGCTTGAGGCGTTGTGCGTGAAACTGGGGCTGACTGACCGGGTCATGTTTTTGGGCAGGCGGTCCGATGTGATGGAAATTTTGCCTGCTTTCGACGTGGGTGTCCTCAGTTCGGACTCGGAGAGCTTTTCCAATGCCGTGGTTGAGTACATGGCCGCCGGGCTTGCCGTGGCGGCCACGGATGTGGGTGGCTGCCGCGAGGCTTTGGGTGACAGTCCTGCGGGGGCATTGGTGCCACCTAGTGATTCTGAAAGGTTGGGCAAGGCTTTGGTCCGTCTGCTGGCGGACGAAAGCGCCCTGGCTTACGCCCGGTCTCAGCATCCCATGCGAGTTCAGGATCTTTTTTCCCGCGACCGATACATCGCAGCGTATTCTGAACTTTATCGTGACTTGTTTGGAATGAAGAAAGAAGTGGCGGCATGAAGCACCTGTTTCAAATTCTGGCCGTACTCATGGCCTTTCACTGCGCGATGGTTTCAACTGTGCTGGCGGAGAATGCGACCGTGTCCGGTCGCGTGTTTGCTGAAGGCAAGGCCGAAAACCGGGACGGTGCTGTCGAACTGAAATGGAAATTCGTGGATGGGGCACTGGAGTCGGGCGCTTTGGCTGGTGTGCGGATTTACCGTCTACGGGATGGCGATGAAATGGCCTACCGCGTTGAACCGCTGATGCTGATCAAGGATGTGGGGACTGGAACCAAGCTAAAAGTTAGCGATCTCAAGAATGGGTCCAGGGTCATCTTTGTGGGGCAGGCTTACAATAAAGACGGGAAGGAATTTGATACCATGGTCTTGTTCGGCTTTCCTGGGTCACGGGCCAAGGAAACGCCTCCCAAGGTGAGGAACGTGTACACCGCTTCGGGGCCTCATGCCATTGGTGTGTTTTGGGAGCCTTTGGAAGAGATCAATATCGCCGGGTATGATGTTTTTCGACGTAAGGCCAACGAGACGGAGTATGAGCTTGTAGGGCATGTGAAGAAGGTTGTGGGCCTGTCCTCCAAGCAGAGCGGCGCGGTTTTGCAGGGCGTGCTGCCTGAAATTCAGCCGACCATGTTTCGTGATAAGTCTATTTTACCTGGCATCTCCTACGTTTATCAAGTCCGGGCCGTAGATATGGAAGGCAAGCCCGGTCCTGGCGTGGAGTCTGTCCCTGCGACCTGGGAGCCTGCCAGGTCGCCCAAGCCGGAAGAGGTGCTTTTGCTTGCGCGCAAGGAAAGCCGCGATTCGTTGAGCGTGGCGCGGCATTATGCTGAACGGCGCGGGGTGCCCAAAAAGAATATTCTGGAATTGAATCTCCCGCCAATAGAGCAAGGGCTCAATCTTGAGATTATAGATAATGTCTGTAAGCATTTGCTGGACAGCAAGCTTGCCGGAAAGATCCGGGTCATTGTCCCATGCTACGGAATACAGTTGCGGCTTCAGGGCAGGGCGCTTGATTCTATGCTTATGGATCTGTTTGGTCGTTACACTTGGGGTCGGGTCATGGGAACTCCCAATCCGCACTTCCAGCGTAATGAACATTTTGACCCAACGTGGGGGCTGTATCTTGTTTCTCGGTTGGATGGGCCGAATGTGAAGATTGCCAACGCCTTGGTGGATAAGGCCATGGAGGCGGAGAAATCGGTTACTGCAAAGTCGGGGTCAGCATTCTTTGTCAGGGAGAATCATGGCGAGGACGCCTTTAATATAGCGCAACGTCTGAGCATTAAGGCAGTTTTAGAAGATCGCTTTTTCACCATGAGCAATATGCTCCCTGAAGACACCATGTGGTATTTTGCCTGGGGATATGATTACGAAAAGCCCATTCGCAATGGACAATGGCCTGTTGGTTCAGTGGCTGCCTATTTGAAGTCCAACACGTTGGCGTGGATCAGTATGCCCAAGGCTGAGACGTGGGTGCAGGGGCTTTTGGAAGCAGGCGTGACGGGGACGTTTGGGGCTGTGATTGAGCCTTATGTTCAAGGGTACACGAGAGGTGATGTTTTTTTTGAGCGGTTCTGGAGCGGTAAGTACACTTTTGCGGAATCGTTTGCCATGGCGACACCAACTGTGAGTTGGGCAATGAGTTCGATCGGCGATCCACTTTATACCATCATTTCAGAGCAATAACCTAATGTCACAAACTTCGTTTCATAAGATTATTTTTAGAAATTCCATTGTTAATACTCTGCGATATATTATCAACTATTCGATTATATTTGTTTTAACGCCAATTATTATCAAGGGTATTGGTGATGCTCAATATGGTTTATGGGCGCTGATATTTTCGCTGATTGGTTATGCAGGCCTTCTAGATCTTGGGGTGCAGCAGGCGACGATAAAGCTTGTTTCTGAGTATAAAGGGAAGAATGATTTAGCCAAGTTGAATGAAATTATTTCATCAACAGTTTTTTACTTTTTTTGTATCGGACTTGTTGTCACACTTGTGTGCTGGTTTGTGCTTCCTCGCACAATGCACCATTTTGTTGATGATAATAAATTGTTGTCAATGACGGGTATGTTGCTTTTTATAGTTGGAGTTGATGTTGTTTTTGTATTTTTGGGAAATGTTTTTACTGGTATTAGTTTAGGGCTACATCAATACCATCTGAAAGGAATTATTGATGTCTGTTGTGGGTTATCGCGACTTGTAGCGACTATATATGTGCTGAATAATGGATATGGCCTGATCGGCTTGGCTTGGATTGCCCTTGTTTTAGATTTTGTTGCCACGGTTTTTCTTTATATAATTTGTATATACTCTAATCCACAGATGTCTGTATCGTTTAGGCATGTAAAACGATCTGCATTTAAAGAAATTTTTTCATTTGGTGGGAAAATTTTCATGGCATCTACGGCGATGCGTATTAATTCTCATACAACGGTTGTACTTATTTCGTATTTTTTAACCACTACAATGACTGCTTACTACAATGTTGCTGCTAGGCTTGTTGGAAGTATTCGTGAAGTGATGTGGTCTTTGACGGCATCATTGTTTCCCGTATTCAGTGAGTTAAGCACTTCTGGAGACAAAAAGCTTATTTGGAAGTATTATTCCCAATATACACGTTATTTTGTGTTGCTGACTTTGCCTGCTGCATTCGGATTATTTTTTTTTAGTGGACCGTTTATTTCGTTATGGATCAGTGATGAGTATGCTGATAATACGCGAAACGTAACGATGTTTTTGTCTATGGGAATGTTGGTTTCAGGTCTCCAGCCTCTTGCCGCTAGGCTCATGATCGGTGGCGGAGATGTGTCATTCTATACTAAGGCAACTGTGATTAAGAGCCTTGGAGTTCTTGCCTTGAGCGTGCCCTTGATATTGTTTTTTGGTCTGACTGGGCCGCCTTTAGCAATGCTACTGGGGGAGTGTGGTTATCAGCTTTTCCTTTTTTTGTATTTAATAAAGTGTTTTAAAATTAATGTTTTAAATTTTCTTAAAGCGTGTTACTTTCCAACTATTATTCCTCTTGTTTCTTTATTTGTTTTTTTTCAATTGGTTAATTTTTTTATTATACGAAATGAATTGATAATTTATAGCTTACTGTTTGTTATATCTGTTATGATATATGTGTATCTATCTTTTATTTTTTCTTTAAATGATGAAGAAAGGTCAATAATTATTTCAAAATTTCGTTATTTTAAAAATAAAATTTGAGATATTGTTCAAATTTATCTTGTAGATTTGTAAATTTTTTGGCCCAATTAAAGATTAGTAATAATGATAAATAGTTTTATTTCGAGAGTAAAAAAAATAATTAGCAGAAAAAAAAATATCTCTAATGATATCTTACGTCCTATAGACGTTAGGTTGTGCGGAAATAGTCCTTTTTCATTGTCGTATATGAGCTTGCCGAGACCTGTTGTGTGCGACATGCCTTTGAATTTAGGTCGTGGATTTAGAGTCTTGCCACTTGAATTAAATTCTTATCACCCTTTTATCGTTGCTTTGTTACAAGCTTCTAAAGCTACCAATATGCTGGCAACAATTCGAAATGGTCTAGAAACGTATTATCGCTTTGTTCAGCCAAAAAATCCCTGCGACTGGATTAATATACAGAATTCTCGGTCTGGGCTTTTGCAGCGTTGTAAGCCGCACGCATTATCAATGCCATGGGATCTTAAAAATCCGCAACAATGGGAGATTTCTAGAGAAAAGTTTGTCAAAGATGAGAACTTAATGTTTAAAAAGACTCTAGGAATAGAAGGGGGATTCCATTTTTGGGGGCCGGTTTCAAATGTAAAGCTAGAGGTTGAAGCTTTGCGGCTTTCTAATATTTATAGTTCAATACTTAATAATGGGTATATGCGTGATGATAATCAGGGTAGTGATGTAAGAGCAGTTGTTCTGAAAAAGAATAATTGTGATTGGCGATGGCAAGTATGTGGTGGTGAACATCGTGCTGCTGCAGCTTTGGTTGCTGGCTATAGTGTAATACCTGTGCGTGTTATTCAGATAGTCTATCTTGATGATGTTGATATATGGCCTGGTGTTTTGCATGGGTATTATTCTAAATCTGAAGCGTTACAGGTCTTTGGCCAGGTTTTCAACGGCATTTATCCTTTTATTTTTCAACAGTGGATTGGGCAATTGTCAAAAAATGTATTTTAGAAAAATGTGTATTGTAATAATAAATATCTTTGAATAATACAATATTGTTGATACAAAGGTGTTGCAGTGAAAAAGCTTTTGTTTAGTGTGGTGATTACGTGTTATAATTATGAAAAATATTTAAGACAGTCTATAGCTTCTTCTTTGTCTCAAACGTATCATGATATTGAAGTTATTATTGTAGATGATGGGTCAGTCGATGATTCTAAGAACACTATTCATGAGTTTGATGATCCTCGTATAGTAAAAATCTTTCAACGCAACGCCGGGCAACCGAAAGCAAAAAATCGAGGGATTTGCGAAGCCAAAGGTGAGTTCATTGCTTTTCTTGATGCCGATGATATTTGGATGGCTGCAAAACTCGAAAAGCAACTAGCCCTTTTCGCTGATTCAGAAGTCGGAGTGGTATACTCACGGCGTAAATGGATTGATCCAGATGGCTTCGAAATCTTAGGTAATGAACGAGATCTTAAAAGGGGTTGGGTTCTGGATCATATTTTCGTCGATAATTTCGTGTGTTTTTCTTCGAGCGTGATCCGCAGATCGTATTTGGAGCAGGTAGGCTATTTCGACGAATCTTTACCTATGGGGAATGACTATGACTTATGGATTCGCCTTGCCAGTATATGTAAATTCGATTTTGTTGATGAGCCTCTTGTAAAATATAGAACGGGGCATGCAAATTTGTCTAAAAACACTATGAAGCGTTACGAATGCGCTCAGCAAATAATGCTGAAAAATCTTTCTAATCCCCAAATTCGCGCAAGAATGTCCTGGTATGTGCCTGCGCTGGCTTGGGCTGATACATGGTCTAACTTCGGATATTATTTGGCGACAATCGGAAAGAAAAGGGATGGTTTTTTTTACGCATTGAGGGCAATTTGTAAATTTCCCTTTTATCTCAATACTTACAAGCGGTTTATTAAGCTTATGTTGGTTCGATAGCATTATGAAAGAATTTCGTTTGTTGCCATCCTTGCTGTCTGGCTATCTATTCCTACTGATTTTTCGACCATACGAGTATTGGCCAATCCTTGGAGATTTTCGTGTCGAGAGAGTTTACATGCTCTGCTTCATGGGGATTGTTTTTTTATCAAAAGAGAAGCGCTTTCTGCCAAGTTCACTCAACGGTTCTATTATTCTCTTTTCTTTAACGCTTCTTATATCAGGCTTATTTTCAATAAGTTGGGATGCTTCTTGGAGGATAATCGAAGATTACCTGAAGTATGTTGTATTTTATTTTATGGTCATTCTTTGCGTACGTGATGAAAAGGATTTTCGATTTATCATTCTTGCTTTCATAGGTGTCATGTTCTTGTATGTCGGAAAATCTGCTTGGGAATTTTTTGTTAATGGGCGTTTTGTTTACAGAATGGGTATTTCAAGAATGATTGGGATTGATATTACTTATGGAGATCCTAATTCTTTTTCAGCAACTATTTGCTATTCTCTCCCTTTGTCTTGGGCTATGATTCGAAGTAGATTTGAAAATGCCTGGCTGCGTCGATGTCTTTGGGCGTATTGGTGCTTGGCCCTTGTTGCCATCATGATGACTGGATCACGAAGCGGGATGCTCACTGCGCTTTTGTTTTTTTCAATCATTTTTATGAGCACATCACGCAAAGCAGTTGCAATCGTGGTCATAGCAACAGCTTTAATTTTTTTGTGGCAAGCCATGCCTGAAGATCTTCAAACGCGCTTCCTTACTATTTTTGTTGACGACATTGGTCCTGAGAGCGCGCAACAATCTGCTGCTGGGAGATTGAAAGGATTTAAGCATGGCATGTCTCTTTTTATAAATAATCCTTTCCTCGGGGTCGGACCCAATAATTTTCCTTTGAGTTGGAGTAGTCAAATGAATGCTCATAACCTTTATGGGCAATTGCTTGGTGAGCTTGGTTTTTTTGGGGGGGTAACCTTCGGAGCATTATTGATTTTGGTAATCTTAAAAAATAGTAATATCATTCGAAAGTATAATATTATAAAATTATCAGAAAATTTTGAGAGTTCATTAATTGCTGCGAATAGCTTAAGTTCACTGAGTGCTAATCAGAAACAAACCCGTCATTCATTCATGCAGAAATCAGTAATACATGATAATGCATTTTTTAAAAATCTTGGTCCGGTCGATATTGTTTTTTATTATTTTGTTTCTCAAGCAATTATACAGACGGTTATCCTTATGCTTTTTAAAGGATGGAGTGATCATAATCTTTATCGGTACACTTGGTTATGGATTGCTGGTTTGACTGTGCTTGCGCATCATTTTTTTTGTAACGAGGTCAAGCGTATTGAACAATCATAAGCGCCTTTTGACGGTTGTCCGCTGGCCTCTTGGCGGTATTCGAACCTATATGCGGTATGTTTATCAGCACTTTGGTTCTGATTGGAAAGTCACGATTCTAGCTGCAGATGCTCAAGAAACCGCGGCTCTTCAAGAAGATGCTAAGATTGTTGGTGCCGAATTGATCATGGCACCAGCGTCTTTTTTTGGATTTTTTTGGGTTGTTTTTCGCACGTTGGGCCAAAACCGTCATGATATTATCCAAAGCCAAGGATTTATTTCTGCCATTACGACATGTTTTGCCAATATTGTTTTCCGAAAACCTCATGTGCTCACTGTTCACGGCGTGCTTGAAGACCGATTGCTCCGGGGCTTAAAGGGGCGTTTGAAGCGCCTGGTGACCAACTGGGCCATCTGTTCGGTGGATGTTGTTTATGCCGTAAGCGAAGACGTGCTTGGACACGTGCAGCAGCAGGTTCCTTGTTTAGCGCGGTCCAAAGTTAAGCAGGTTGCTATCTTGAACGGGATCGAGCCGAAGCTGTTTTTGGATTCGAGGAGACCTGGTGAGTTTAGGCGACGTTATGAATTAGGATCTGATCTTTTCCTTTTTGGTTTTTTAGGTCGATTTATGCCGCAAAAGGGATTTGATAAAATCATTGAAGCGTTGGCTCTTTTGGAAAAAAAATCTGTGCCTGTAGACTATCGTCTTGTTGCAGTTGGATCGGGTGACTGCAAGTCGCGGTATGAATCGATGGCCAAAGAAAAAAAAGTTTTTCACCGCATTGTTTTCTTACCGTTTCAGCATGATGTTTTTCGTGTTTACGGCGATTTAGATGCTGTAGTGATGCCTTCTGTATGGGAAGCTTGCCCTCTCCAGCCTATGGAGGCTTTGGTTAGCGGTGTTCCATTGATTGTTTCCGATTGCATTGGCCTTAGAGAAGTTGTCTGTGGCACACCAGCAATCGTTGTTCCTGACGGTGACCCTAATGGTTTGGCTCGCGCAATGATAAATCTATTGAATGATAATCAGCGAGATATTTTTTTTAAATTTTCGCAAGAAGCAGCTTTAAAATTTGATGTGAAATATACTTCTTCGAATTTGGTTCGTCTTTTTGATTCATTGTTAAAATGATTTGTTTAAATAAATTTTAAGAGGAACTTATGAACTATAAATTGAAAAAAATTAAATATATAGCTCATAACCCATTTTTTTATACATTGATGCAGCTAAAAAAAAGTTTTGTTTTTCAAGGATATACTTTGAAATCTTTTAAAGAAACTGAAACAATTTTTATTCACATTCCAAAAGCTGCAGGAATGTCGTTGGCTAATGCAATTTATGGTAATTTTGCTGGAAGTCATGCTAAAGCGTCGGACTATAGATATATTTTTGCTGAAAATGAGTTTGATCGTTTTTTTAAATTCTCTTTTGTAAGAAACCCATGGGATAGGCTTTATTCTGCGTATTCTTTTTTGAAAAAAGGGGGGATTAACAGTAAGGATAAAAATTGGAGTGAGTTAAATTTGTCAAAGTATAAAAATTTTGAACATTTTGTAATGGAATGGGTCTCTGAAAAAAATATTTATTCCTATATTCATTTTGTCCCTCAAGTTGATTTTCTAATTATTCCTGGAATAAGCAAGATTCAGATCGATTATTTGGGTTTTTTTGAGAATTTAAATGATGACTTTAATTATATTTCATCTAAAATCAAAGTTTCAAACAGTTTGAAACACATAAATAAAACAATCAGTAGAAAAAAAACATATGCTGAGATGTATAATAAAGATATGGTCTCTCTGGTATATAATGTTTATAGAAAAGATATAGATATATTTGGATATTCTTTTGACAATTCGTCGTTGTGTTCGCAGGTGCAGAAAAGAAATAATTGTTCTTTGTTTAATATATGAAAATATTTATTTAATATTTAATTTGTGAGATCTTTTTTGTGTCCGCCAATACTTATAATGAGATCACTTTTGCTGCATTAAAAGTTTCTATAGACGCTGGCCTGGCTATTCTTCAAGTTTATCAATCAGATGACTTTGATGTTCAAATAAAAAATGACGCTTCTCCATTGACTCGTGCAGATTGTGTGTCGCACAATATAATTCAGAGATGTCTATCCGATTATGACCAACCGATTTTGAGCGAGGAGGAGGGCAATATTGAGTACGCTGGGCGCAAAAATTGGAATAGATTCTGGCTCATTGACCCCTTGGACGGCACAAAGGAGTTTATCAAGCGAAATGGCGAATTCACAGTCAACATTGCCTTGATAGAAGAGGGAGTGCCTGTCTTGGGTGTTGTTTTTGCGCCAGTGATGGACGAGCTTTATTTTGCGAGTCGAGGTCTTGGCGCTTTCAAAATTTTACATGCTTCGGGCGTTGAAGCTTCATCTTTGGAAGCTTTTTGTGATGCCGCAATACTTCTTCCTCGGGTTTCGTATGACAAAAATAAACGCCCTTACACTATTGTTGGCTCCCGTTCTCATCTCTCTGCGCAATTTGAGTCCTTTGTGGCAGAAAAGATGAAGATACACGGTAATATAGATGTTCGCTCCATCGGCAGTTCGCTCAAGATTTGCCTGGTTGCCGAAGGCACTGCCGATGTGTACCCCCGGTTAGGGCCAACCATGGAGTGGGACACTGCCGCAGGGCACGCTGTAGCTTCCGAAGCTGGATGCCAGATCTGCCGAACGGATACTGGGCAACCACTGACGTACAACAAAGCAAACTTGTTGAATCCTTTTTTCATCGTGGAACGGTTGTGATAGCTTTTAGTCGATATTCGTACGCACTACTCCGTAAGGAATGAAGGCATGTACAGCGAATCCCTTCTTGTTCATTTTCAGCGAGCCGAATCCTTGCGCCAAGAGGCAATTGACCTTCCTTCGGTCAATCTCAAGACACGGCAACTTTGTGATCTGGAACTTTTGCTTAATCGAGGTTTTTACCCGCTTAAGGGTTTTTTGAACCATGGGGATTATGAATCCGTTCTGACCAGAATGCGTCTTTCCTCCGGTGAACTTTGGCCTATGCCAATATGTCTTGATGTGGAGCCGGAGCTTGCGTGTCGGCTTCATTCTGGAGCTCGGATGGCTTTGCGGGACCAGGAAGGATTTCTGTTGGCGATTCTGACGGTTGGGGATGTGTGGGAGCCTGATTGGAGGCAAGAGGCTGTAGCTGTGTATGGCACGGATGACCCGTCAGCCCATCCCTCGGTTCGTTTTCTGCTTGCTCAGGCCGGAAGGTGGTATGTAGGCGGAACGCTTGAGGGCTTGTCCTTGCCTATGCACTTTGATTTCCAGGATCTCCGGCTGGCTCCGTATGAGATGCACCGCCGGTTTACCCAGAACGGTTGGCGGCAGGTGATCGGTTTTCAGAGTGAACAGCATCTGCACTGCGCTCATAAGGAGATGATTTCCCGGGCGGCACGGGAGGCGGGAGCCTCCATTCTCCTTCATCCTGCCGTCGGTGTTCGTTATCATGGCGATTTGGATCAATATGCATTTGTGCGGACCTGCCAGGCTTTCGTAAAACAGTTTCCGCGCAATATGATCAACCTTGGCCTGTTGCCCTTGTATCAACGAAAAGCCGGACCACGTGAAGCCTTGTTACAGGCGTTGGTGCGAAGAAATTATGGCTGCACCCATTTCCTTGTGGCCGAGGATCATGCCGATCCGTTCTCGGAGGCTGGAACTCCGTTTTATCCCAAAAAGCAGGCGCAGGAGCTTGTCGCCTGCCATGAGCAGGAATCGGGGATCAAGATGATCCCCTTGCGGGAAATGGTCTATGTCGAGGAGCGGGCGGAATATCTCCCGGTAGATGAGGTGGCGGAAGGAATGAGTGTGCGTTCCATCTCCTCGCAGGAGTTGCGCCGTCGCCTCGAACACGGGGTTGAGATTCCAGCTTGGTTCTCTTTTCCGGATGTGGTGGAGGAGCTTCGACGTGCTCACCCGCCTCGCAGCAAGCAGGGGTTCACTGTTTTTTTTACGGGTCTTTCGGGGGCTGGCAAATCCACGGTGGCCAAGGTTTTGTTGGCACGTTTTCTGGAGATGCGTGATCGGCCGGTGACTTTGCTTGATGGCGACATAGTCCGCAGAAACCTCTCCTCGGAATTGTCCTTTTCCAAGGAGCATCGCGAACTCAACGTGAGACGCATCGGTTTTGTGGCCAGCGAAATCACCAAGAACGGCGGCATTGCCATCTGTGCACCCATAGCTCCCTATCCTGACGCGCGTGAACATAACCGACAGCTCATTACACAGTATGGTGGGTTTGTTGAAGTCTACATGAATACTCCGCTGGAGGTCTGCGAGCAGCGCGATCGAAAAGGCCTGTACGCAAAAGCTCGCGCTGGCCTTGTCAAGGGGGTGACGGGCATCGATGATCCCTATATTCCTCCGAATAATCCTGAAATTTCTATCAACACCGCCGAGATGAGCCCATTGGAAGCGGCGCAGGTGATTCTGTTGTATTTGGAAGAGCAGGGTTATTTGCGATAGCCGTTTAATTGACGATAGTTATACAATGCAAGGGATTTGTTTTTTTTCTACGATATAATTTACTTTTTATTTGATATATAGATATCCGATATCACTGGGCGATGGTCAGATCCAATGTCAGGTCCAACATAACACCGTAAAGGTTTGGCACCTTTTCCTGTGAGTATGTGATCAATTCGGACATCGATGGGTATGCCATAAGCAACGTCACGGAATGTCCATCCATAGCCAATACCTGTTTCTGTAAAAGCGTTATAGAGTTGGCTCCAATGCATTCGGTAAATATTGCTTTCTACAGGCATGTTGAAGTCGCCGGCAATGACAAAGGGAAATTCTTGGACGTTAAGTAAAGTGCGAATAATTTCCGAAACTTTATGTCGATTATCCGTTTCTGAGACGAGAAGGTCAGCTTTTTTAGGGTTGATTCCAGTTTTTCGATCCAAAATATGTTGAAGTCCGTAACGTGGGCTAGGCAAGTACATAGAGGCGAAAAAAATTTTTCCCGAAGGCGTAATCACGCTGCATGGTAGCAAACTGTGGCGTTGCCAGATGTGAGGAGGGTGGGGGGCCAAGACTGGTTCATGGGCTTGGATTGGATGTCTGGTGAGGATCGCAATGATTCCGGTTTGAATTTTTTGCCACTCTGGCGGCAAGTCGAGTTGGATCGATGGCGGGCATTCCTGTAGGGCTACGAGATCGATATTTTTTTCCCGGATTAGCTGAGAAAGTGTTTTGGCATCAAAATTTCCTGTTTGAATATTGCACGTTAAAACACGCAACACTTGACCATTTGTGCCTTGTGGCCCTGGAAATGCCCAATGCAACCCCATGAACGGAACAAAGACGATGGTACCTGCCAGAAAAAGGGGGATGAGTACGCGGGGGCTTCGCCACAACGCCAGCGGCAGAAGTCCGATGAGCGGAAGAGTCAGCATCCAGCGCGGGCCGAACAGGAGCATAGTTCCCGGCCACCAGCGGTCGCCTGCGAGGTTCATAAGCGCTAAAGCCATGATTGTGGTCGCGGCGTAGGCCCATGCGGCAAAGGTGAGAAAGGTGTCGAATTTTTTCATCAGTGGGTTCTTCGAGTCGGTTGGAATTTAGCGCTACGGCTTTGAAGCTATGGAAAACTGCGTTGCGGCGCAATCCTTGCTTTGCGGTATGAGGCAAAATTCGTGGGTTAGCTGGCTTTCAGAAATGCAAATGGCCAAGCTGTTCCAAAATGGTGGGTTGCAAGGAATAAGGAAAATTCAGGGTCACAGCATACGTGTGCTCGTAAGGGTGATCAATATGCGTGAGGTTCTGGCTTTTTAGGGGTGGCAAAGCAGATTGCCGTTTTGAGGCTGTCTGATGGTTCAATAAAGGAGAAATTATGACCCTTGTCCAAGCCCTGCGGAAACACAGTTTCGAGTTGCTGCTTTTGGTCCTGCTCCTCGGGGCGGTTTATCACTCCATCGTCTATGAGATGATTCTCGATTGGAAGAAGGACGACAACTATTCCCATGGTTTTCTCGTGCCGTTCATAGCGGCGTATCTAGTCTACATGCGCAAGGACGACCTGCTTGCGGCGGTAGTCCGACCTTGCAATGCAGGGTTTGCCATTATTGCTCTGGGCTTGGGAGTGCTTTTTCTGGGGTGGTTGGGCACGGAATATTTCACCATGCGATCCTCCTTGGTTATCATTATGGCAGGCTCCGTTCTCTATCTTCTGGGTTGGGAGGTCTTCAAGATTCTACTGGCCCCCCTGTGTTACCTCGTGCTGATGGTGCCTATTCCCTATATTATCTATGATGCGGCGGCTTTCCCCTTGAAGCTTCTTGTCACTAAGGTCTCTGTTCTGAGCATGAAGGCCCTTGGCATAGTGGTTTGGCAGGAAGGAAACATTCTCATGTTTCCCAATATCACCCTGGAGGTGGCCGATGCATGCAGCGGCTTGCGCTCCATCATGTCCCTGCTGGCCTTAGGCGCAGCCTACGCCTTTGTCCTGCATACCAAGACCAGGGACCGGTTGATCCTCATCCTTTCGACTTTGCCTATCGCCGTGTTCACCAACTGCCTGCGTGTCATCGCCACGGGCATTTTAGCTCAGTACTTCGGCTCGGCTGCGGCAGAGGGTTTTTTTCATGAATTTGCCGGACTGTTTGTTTTCGGAGCGGCCGTGGTCCTGTTCGTGGCCTTGGGTACAAGCTTGAAGAGGTGGTCATGAATCTGCGTATTCGGTTTGTTGTTTTGTATGTGGTGTTGGCAGGAATGGCCGCGTACATGAGTTTTCACCGCGATTTGATTGTGCCCCTGGCCAGGCCCTTTGCCGAGTTTCCTCCTGTCCACGCAGGATGGCGCATGGCTGGCCAGTCCTCCTTGAGTGAAAACGTCATCAAGGTGCTCATGCCCACGGACTATCTGTCCCGCCGCTACGTGGCAGAGGACGGCACAACCGTGGATATGTATCTGAGCTTCTTCGACGGCGGCCCCGACTCTGGCGGCATCCATTCCCCCAAACACTGTATGCCGGGAAGCGGCTGGTTCGAAATGTCTACGGAACGTGTGACCATGGAACTTGGTGGGGAGACGGTCAAGCTGGTGCGGGCCGTCTACGCCATGGGTGAGCAACGTGAGCTTATCTATTATTGGTTCGACATGCTCGGCAGAACCATGTCCGATGAATATTCGCTTAAATTGGCCGCGATAACGGGCTCCATGTTTCACAATCGACGCGACCAGAGTTTTATTCGGATCTCGGTCCAGGCTAGAAAGGATGTGCAAGAGGCTCAGAAGCGGATCGAGGATTTTTTGCGGGATTTTTATCCCGTGATACAGGAGTTTTTGCCCAATTAGGCTGATTGGCGGATCTGGTCATGGAATAGGCCGGTCTGTAAGGTCTGCAATCGCTTAAAGGCTCGAAAATTTTTATTTGAGCATTTTTTTTGCATATACTGGCGCAAAATCTGACCATGAGGAGTTAAGGGATGAAAAAATTAATCGCAATGGCTATTTTGTCGATCGCTTTTTTTTCACACAATGGATATGCAGAAAGCTTGTTGTTTACGCTGGATGATGGGCTTGCGTATGACGTGTCGCCATTAAATGACTCAAATATTGATGGATCTTTCTTGCTGATCAGTTTGCATAGCGCTAAATTTGAAAATGATTTTTGGAATTTTGAAGGGGATGATTTTTCATTGGATTTTTTAGATTATTATAACTTTGAATTGAATCGAAAAGATATATACACTTCTGAAGTTTATGATAGTACATATTATATTCAAAATGATTTTTATTACTTCGACGAGAATCTAAAATATATAAAAAATAATATCCGTGTTTCAATTTTATTTGATAGTGTTTACGAGATAGATGTTTCTCCTATTGTTGAATTTTATGATGTGTGTTACAGTGTTCCTTCTTCTTCGTATATTGATGACGAAGGAAGGAATGTTGTAATAATAGATCATCATATTTATGAAGTTCCATATGTTGAACTGTCTTATAGGTATGGGTTGAATTATTCTTTGAACGAATTCATGAATTCAGATTATTTCAAATCTCATGGTTTTGGAAGCGCGACAATTAACGTGAATGAAAGTTCGAATTATGCTATTTCTGAGATGAGTTGGTATACCTCGTATACTCCAAGCTATAGCAACGAAGAAAGTCCGATTCCAACTCCGGAACCAGGAACAGGCGTATTGGTTGCCTCTGGCGGAATTGTTTTTTTGGGCTACTTCAGGAGAAAGATTGGCGCGCAAATACAACGGTGAGGTCTTTGAAAACACTCTTTGACAAGTGCGGCAGCAATGCCTTGGATGCGCTCATTACAAGTTTTGCCTGACGCAAAGCACTGCTCAAGTCGTTACTGCCCAACAATGCGCCTCGCGTCTTTGCTTCCTGGAAAATCCTGCGAGATTTGCAGGGCGTTCTTGATGTGTTCCAGGCCTGTTCCTTTGGAGAGCGCCTCTTTGGCAAACCCCAAATGATAAAGATACACGGGGTTGGTCGGGTGCTGGTCCAGGGCTTTTTGAAGGTAGAGCAAGCCTTGTGCGGCTTCACCCGCTTGTACGAGCGCCCAGCCCAGCGTATCCTGGACCGCGCTGCTGTTTTCCGCCAGTTCGTAGGCTTTCTTGGCCAGGGGTATTGCGCGGGTGAAGTTTTTTTCCGAGGTCAGGATGGATGCCAGGTTGTTCAAGGCGATGATGTTATCGGGATTGTGTTCAAGCACCGTTTCATAAAGCGGGCTGGCCAGATCCACGCGACCGGCATCCTGAAAAATCGTGGCGGCGAATATGGAGTCGCTTTCGTTGTAGTGCTTGTCGCGTATGAGCTTTGTCGCAAGCTCAACGGCTTCGGTCGTGTTGTTCTGGCGCATGTGAACCATGATCAAGGCCTTGAGGATTTTTTCATCCGTTGGCGCGGACCTGAGCGCCAGTTCGTATGCCTCCCTGGCGCGGTCGTAGTGTTTGAAGGCGGCAAGCATGCTTCCGGCTTCGAAAAGCGCGCCGGGCTGTTTTGAGAAGGTCTTTGTCAGCGATTCAAGAATCGACAAGGATTTTTCCGCTTGTCCGGCTTCAAAGTAAATTACGGCAGAGCGCAAGAATGGCTTGGGCTTGGAGGATGCCTGGAGGGCGGCGTCAATTTCCTTGTCGAGTGTTTTTTGTGTTTCCCCGTTCTTGCGCATGTCGATGAGTCTTTGATTGGCGGCATTTTCCATCCATCCGCCTTCCGTGCGGAGATAATCCCGGATGGCGGCGGGGGCGTCGCCACGAGCGCGAAGCGTTTCCGCGCGTTGGAAAAGGGCCAGAGGATCGTTCGGCGCGATTTCCAAGGCTTTGTTCAAATGGAAAAGCGACTTGTCCTTGTTTCCGATGATTCTATGGGCGATTCCCAGGCTTGTAAGAGCGGGCAGTGAATTCGGTTCTTTGCTTAGGATATGATCGTACAGCCTGATGGCCTCTTCGAATTGTTCGGTTCCGAGATACGCGGACGCCAATACAAGGCGCGCAGAGTCCGTGAAAATGGGACTGCTTTTGTATTTTTCAAGCAACTGTATGGCGTTATCGTATTTTTTCGTCAATATATAGCATTGTGCCAAATTCAGGCGCGTTCCAAGATATCTGTCTGTAGCGCCAATCAATCCTTTTTCGTAATGATCGATGGCTTCTTGGATCTTGCCCTTTGATTCGGCGATGATTCCTAAACGTTGGTGCGCGAATCTGTTGTTTTTGTCATAGTAAATCGCTAAATTATAATATTTTTCACTTTCTTCCGTTTTTCCTGTGTAATAGAGGATATCTCCAATCTTGGCGTACACGGATGACTGTTCCGGGTTGATCCGAATCGCCTCGTTGAATTTTTCCAGCGCTTCCTGATGCAGCCCCAGCAGGCCCAGGATGACTCCCTGACGCTCCAGTTCCGAATTCCACGTTATGCTCGTGCTGTTGGCGGACAATGCTTCAGCCTTCTCGAATCCCATGCTTTCGGCAAACACGCCCTCGCTCCCGGACGGAACTGCTTTTTTTTGTGTAAGAGATCCAGCGTCAAAGTCTGTAAGGGCGAAGAGCGAAGTCAGTGAACACAAAAAAAAGGCAATGGAAAGAAGGAAAGATGGAGCAAAGAGCATGTGTTTCATCGCCACTCCGTTGCGTGATTCGTTAAAAAAGAAGGGCAGGTACTGATTACCTGCCCTTCCCGGATATTGCAAGGTGTTGCTGACTTGAGCCGCTATGACCGCGCCTTTCTGCGTGACAGATAGGACAGGCCAGTGATGCCCGCGAGCACCAGCAGCAAGGTGTTGGGTTCCGGCACCGCGCTGTCCACTACCGTGATGCGGTCATATTCCACCAGCCCAAGGCCGGGAACAACGGTCTGGAAATCGTACACGCCCGCGGTGATGCCGGTCATGGTCAGTTCGAAGGTATAGGTGAGTGGGTCGGTGGTGCTGCGCACCACATTCAGATAAGACGTGGGCGTGAAGCTGAGGTCCAGGCCGGAATGGTCGCCGACAAAATCCAGGGTCAGAGTGAGCGAGGATGTCGCGCTTTCCACGGCGTCAAGGATGGCGTCAATAGTGGTGGTGGTGCCGCTGACATTGTTGGTGAGGGTACCGCCGGTGGCCGCGGCGATGGCGGAGGCCTGTCCCGACGAATCGATACCGAAACCCGCAGAGGATGTGTTGATCGCGGCCACGGTGACGCTGGCCGCCTGCAGGGCGGCGATTGTTTCAGCCTGCCCTATCGTCGTTGTGTGGGAAACTGCATCGCCAAACCACACGATCACCTTGCCAGCACCGGAACGCCATTGGGTATCCTGGCCAGTTCCAACTCCACTCGCAGTGTTGGCTCCATTCGTGGCGACCTGTTGCAGAGCAAAGAAGTTTGCCTCCGGTGTGTCCCCCCCGCCTGATGCAAACCAAGCGTTGATGGCGGTTTGGGTCGCGGTTTTGTCGGCTGTGATGGACTGCATGAGTTTGTACGCAGTCATGGGCGTTTCGGAAGATTCGCTCGGGTCTCCCAGATACCTGCCGACGCCGAAGCCCACGTCGATCCCCGCAAAACGGGGGTCGCCGCCACTGATGGCGTTAAGAATGGCTGCGGCATTCGTTTTGACGGTGTTGATTATGCCGCCCATGCTGCCGGTGTTGTCGGCGAGAAAGAACACGTCCACCTTGCTGGCGGTCAATTCTCCCGGATCAAGGGTGATCGTCTTGGTTACGGTGAAAGATTCTCCGACAGCGATCGTTCTTTCCAGCTCACTGGGAGTGATGGAGTCCGCCATCGCCACGGACGCCATCAAGAGCACGGATACACAAATCTGAAAAATTACCAATGGATGCTTGGTTTTCATGCCCAACCCTCTCTGTTGTGGTTGAATCTAGTACTTGCCTTCCCTTTATTAAGCAGATTGTGTGCCAGGGTTTTGGGCCTTGTTCGCGACTGTGCGAAAGTGCTTGATATCACAATGGCATGCAGTGAATCGCAGTTACGTCCAATGATCGCCGCAATTACTCAAGGCGCTTGATGCATTAAAAAAAGAATAAGTATTTCGGCTAGCTTTTGATTCAACAGGCGTAAGCAGACCCGCTTGCGCTGGTGCAGCGAGTGCGCCCTGTGTAAGTATTTTCCGCGCACTGTAAATTTATCCGACAGAACGTATGCCATTGCCGTTTCATGGGCGCCACAATTCGGCCCGCCTTTGATGCATGGGTCTGATGACCGGGACTGGCGCGGTTCTCCGCTCGTTTCGCGTCGCTGTCTGCCGGAGTTCGTTTCTCTTTGGAACGGTCCGCGCGACCGCCGCTGAGCCGGGAGGAGGGGAGGTAAGGTTCAGATCCTGAATCTTGAATTTTAGTCAATGATGAATGGGGAATGGGATACAGGCAGGAGAGGCAGTGACCTGCCGGGAAACTTCGGACCACTCAATTCTTGAGGGTTTCCCCACGGTTCAAGTTTTTTGCATACTGCCGACAGAAGTGTTCGGGCGGAATGTGTTCGACGGGGGCGAGCTCTCGTTTTGACCTACCTGCCCATTCACATCTTGCGCCCCTTACTCATCGAATCTCCCGGCGCGGGAATGCATCAGAGGGCCTGTCCCATTCACCATTTCCCCCGTTATTCCCGCAGAAGCCGTCTGGTCAGGAATGACTGGAAGTCTTTGCGGGTGTCGATGACGATGTGGACGAAGATGTCGTTTCCGCGGATCTCGTAGATGATCCTGTTCATGCCCGCGATGACCTGGCGGTACTGATTTGCGCCCAGGGGTTTCAGTTCCGGAGGGACTTTGCCGGCCTGGGGGAAGTTGGCGATGGTGTCGACGGCTTCCCTGATGCGTCCGTATGTTTCCAGCCATTGTTGCCGAGAGAAGTTTTCCAGGATGTAGCTTCTCAGATCCCTGAGGTCGCGTTCCGCCGCTTCGAGGAAATGAACGCGCGCTGGTTTCATGCCTGATCCAGTTCGTGCAGATCCCTGAACACATCCTCGGCGCTCCGGAAGGCACCTTTTTCCACGTCCTTGTTGCCGAGGGCAAGCAACTTCAGGAGCGCCATGGTTTCTTCCTGCTCCTCGTAGGTCCTGACATCCATGACCACAAGTCTGGCCTCGCCGTTCTGGGTGACGACCAAAGGTCGACGCGTCTCGGCAAGGGTTGCGGCGACCTCGGCGGCGTGGCTCTTGAGGTAGCTGATGGGTTTGACCTGGGAAGAGAATTTCATGGCGGTCTCCGTCTGCTGGGCTTGAATGTGTGGGCTTTATTTAGTCTGAATTTGGTCGTATGTCCAGAGGAGCGAGGCAATCCTTGGGAATCCTTGGTCTCCGAGACCAAGAGTAGCAGGTCCGCATGAGTCAAGAGTGTGTGAATACCCGTCTGGACGGATCGATAATTCCAGCGAAGCTGGCGACCTTGGTCAAGAGCCCCCCTGCCTGTCGTCGCCCCTCAAGACAGGGCAAGGGGTCATCCGCCGAGCATCGGTCAGCGGGCTGACATACGCGCATGTAAGACAATCTCCAGGATTCACTTTATGTTGGAAAAATGAACCGGGATGGGGTAGGTCTTTTCCACTGAGGACGGGTCTGGTGTTCTTTTTCCAGGACGCGGGAGCCGTCATGCCTATCGCCGTGCGCCACCATCGGCCGGCCACTCAACCTCATCCGACGGGAAACACATGACGCAACAAAAGCCTCCCCAGATCAGCCCCTACCTTTTTCCCTTCGGTCTTTTCTGCTTCGGCCTGTGGTTCTTCTACGACGGCTGGATCAGCACCAACCCCGACATGCAGGAACACCTCATGTTCAACCGCGTCGGCAGCGCGATTCTGCTGCCCTGGGCGGTGATCGATTTCATCCGCACGCACAAACGCGAACAGGAATACAAGAAAAAGGGTCAGGCCGAGGACGCCGAACCCGGTTCGTAGCGCGTTCATCCATCATGCTGACCAACCGTCAACTCATCCTGCCCTACATGGCGCCGTATCTGGCCTATGTGGCCATTGCGTCCATCCCCGGCGATCTTCTTTCGCGGGAAGTCAATTACGGGCTGCGCCTGGTCGTGGTGACCGCGCTGCTGCTGTGGGCCCGGCGCTGGTACTGTTCCCTGACGGGACCGGGCTCCCCGCTCGTCTCGGCGCTCTGGGGCATCGGGGCGGGAGTGGTCGGAACCGGGCTCTGGATCGTCCTGCTCGCCCCATTTGTCACCGCAAAGGCCGGGTCGGACTGGTCCGGGCTGTCCTTCGCGCTGCGCCTGGTCGCCGCCGGGCTGCTGGTACCCGTGTTCGAGGAGCTGATGATGCGGGGGTACGTGTTCCGCCTGGCCTTGCAGTGGGGGCGGGAAAGGGGAAGAGGGGGGGCGGCGCTCCAGGCCGCGTTGGACGAGAGATCTTTGGAAGAGGTCGGGGCGGGAGAGTGGTCCTGGATCGCGGTCATCGTCTCCACCCTGGTCTTCACCGCCGGCCACGGCATGCCCGAATGGCCGGCCGCCATCGCCTACGGGCTGCTCATGTGCGCGCTGTGGGCCTGGCGGCGCGATCTGCTTTCGTGCGTCGTCGCCCACGCCACGACCAACATCGCTCTGGCCGCCTACGTCTGGACCAGCGGCAACTGGCAGTATTGGTGAGGCGATGCGGGACAAGGCCCTGGCCTGTCCGGGGTCGCGTGCATCGCATGCCTTTCATGGTCGCGCCGCGCGGAGCCGAATCTTCGCCAGCCGCGTCATCTTCGTTTGACCGGGAAGCGTGTCAGCGGATATGGGCGTTGCATGTCGTGAACGCTCTTCTTTGCACACCTGAAGCTCTGGACGCATTTCGATCATGACCATTCCCATCCTCTCCACCCTCATGACCCTGGCCGCCATCTGCGTCGCCCTCGGCTTTGCCGGCCGCATGGCCTTTGGCGTGCTGCGCAGGGAGCGCTCCAGGGCGTCCGGAGCTCTGGCCGTGGGCTTGACTCTGACCGCCGTCCTTGAGGCCCTGGATCTGGCCGCCCTCTTGAACCCCGAAAGCGTTGCGGCCTGGCGCTCGGCCGCCCTGTTGGCCGAAGGATGCCTTGGGCCGGCGTGGATCGTTTTCACGGCCTCTTTCGCCCGGGACTACGAAGAGGGCACAATGCCCTGGACCCAGCGCATCCTGATCGGGCTGTCCGCGCTCATGCCGCCCTGGGCGGCGTATCTGGCTGCGCAGGGCGCCTACTTCGCGCCGGATTTCGCCACCGAGCAGCTCCTCTTTCTGCTCCCCGGCGGCTTTTATTTCTACATCGGCTTCACTCTGTGCTGCGTGGCGGGCCTGTTCAACATCGAGGCGACCATGGCCGGGGCCGTGCATTTCCGGCGCTGGAAGATCAAGTTCGTGCTCCTGGGCGCGGTGAGCATTCTGGCGGCCTTGCTGCTCTACTACAGCCAGGGCCTGCTGTACCGCTCCATCGACATGAGCCTGGCCTGGCTGCGCTCCCTGGCCCTGTTCCTGGGGGCGGGCATGATGTGGTTTTCGGACCTGCGGCGCGGGCCGGAGGTGCGCATCAGCTTTTCCAGGCGTCTGGCCTTCAAGTCCGTGGTCCTGGTCGTGGCCGGGCTTTATCTGGTAGGCCTCGGGCTGCTGGGAGAGGGCGCCCGCCTGTTCGGCGACGAACTGGGCCGGGCCGTGCTCCTGGGCGTGAGCTTCCTGGCCGGGCTCGGGCTTCTGATCCTCTTTCTGTCGGACAAGCTGCGCCGCAGAATCCGTCTTTTCCTGCAGCAGCATTTCTACGGCGAAAAATACGACTATCGAATCCAGTGGGTGCAGTTCACCAGGCATCTGGAGTCGGCCCGCAACCAGGGCGAGCTGCATCAGGCCGCGTTGTCGGCCTGTTGCGAGACTTTCGGCATCGTCGGCGCGGGACTTTTTCTCTTCGACCATAACCGCAAGGTTTTCCTGCCCGTCAGCCTTGTGGAGCTGGACCCCCAAGAGGGCGGTTTCACGGAGGATTCGGGGCTGATCCGCGCTCTGACAGGCAAGGGCACCGTGGTGCGCGTGGCTGATCTGGACGATCCTTCGCCCTGGCTCGTCGAGGCGGGCTTCGCCATTCCCATCTTTCGCGATGAAGCCCTGGACGGGTTCGTCCTGCTCGGCCCGTCCATAAACCGCCAGGAGGAATACGACGAGGAGGATTTTGAGCTCATGGACACCATGGCCCGGCACATCTCCTCGGCCCTTCTGAACATGCGCCTCCTGGACCAGCTGGCCCGCTCCCGGGACATGGAGATCATGGGCAAGGTCTCGGCCTTTGTGCTGCATGACCTCAAGAACCACGTCTACACGCTTTCGCTCATGGTCGAGAATGCCCGCAAGTTCATCGGCAACCCGGAGTTTCAGAAGGACATGGTGGACTCCCTGGGCAGCACCGTGGGCAAGATGAAGATCCTCATCGCGCAGCTCAAAGGTCTGCCCGAGCGCCAGACCCTGAAGCGCGCAAGCACGGGGCTCTTGACCTTGGCGCGCGAATCGACCCGGCTTCTCGGCCAGGAGCGCCTGACTTTCGACGGCGACGACGCGGTGGTCGAGGTCGATGCCGAGGAAATGGGCAAGGTGGTTTTGAACCTGTGCCTGAACGCCCTGGAGGCTTCGCCCGACGGTACGCCCGTCCGGGTCCGGGCCGGGGTCGCCCCGGAACCGTTTCTGCGCGTCACGGACCAGGGCGCGGGAATATCCGCCGAGTTCATCAGGAACGGGCTGTTCGAGCCCTTCAAGTCCACCAAGGCCAAGGGCATGGGGATCGGGCTCTACCAATGCAAGCAGATCGTGGAGGCCCATGGCGGCCGCATCGAGGTGCAAAGCGTGCCCGGCCAAGGTTCGGAGTTCACGGTCTGGCTGCCGGTGGGGTAAGGGCAGAGGGTTGTGGACGGGATGGACGAAATGGACGACATGGTCGGAATGGACGTGCGCGATGAGGCGCAGCAGGCGGGCCCGGGTTCGCCTTGCATTCAAGAATCGAGGAACATCGTGGATAATCTGCTTATAGTCGACGACAATCAGGACGTCCTGACCCAGCTCAAATGGGGGCTGGCCTCGGAAGCCTACACCCTGCACCTGGCCAGCCGGGTCGACGAGGCCCTGGACATTTTCCGTAAAACCCGCCCCGGCGTGGTCACCCTGGACTTGGGTCTGCCGCCGCATGTGGACTCTTCGGAAGAGGGGTTCCGGGGGCTGGTGGAGATGCTCAAGATCAATCCCTCAGCCAAGATCATCGTCGTGACCGGCAACGACGAGCGTGAAAACGCTTTGCAGGCCATCAAGCTCGGGGCTTTCGATTTCTTCCGCAAGCCCATCGATCTGGCGGAGCTTGGCGTCATCATTCGTCGCGCCTTCCACCTTCATTCCATAGAGCGCGAGAGCGTGGCCCAGCACGATGAGTCCGTTGTCGAAATCACGGACAACTGCGGCATTGTCGGCGCCTGCCCATCCATGCGTTCGGTGCTCGGGCTTATCGACAAGGTCGCGGCCTCGGACGTGCCCATTCTCGTCTCCGGCGAGTCCGGAACGGGCAAGGAGCTTGTGGCCAGGGCCATCCATTCCAAGAGCCTGCGCCGAAAAGGGCCCATGGTCTGCATCAATTGCGGGGCCATACCGGAGAACCTGATCGAATCCGAGCTGTTCGGCCACGAAAAGGGGGCTTTTACCGGAGCTGTCTCCACGGTGCAGGGCAAGGTCGAATACGCCAGCGGAGGCACCCTTTTCCTGGACGAGATCGGCGAACTGCCCGTCAACCTCCAGGTCAAGCTGCTCAGGTTTCTGCAGGAGATGGTCATCCAGCGCGTGGGCGGCCGCAAGGACATCGCGGTCAACGTGCGCATCATCGCGGCCACCAATATCGACATCGCGGCGGCCATCGCGGCGGGCAATTTTCGCGAGGACCTGTACTACCGCATCGGCGTGGTCAACATCCACCTGCCTCCCTTGCGGGACCGCGGAGGCGATGTGCGCATTTTGGCGGAGTATCTTCTCGGACGCATCTGCGCCGAGCTGGGCAAGAAGCTGAGCGGGTTCACGCCGGAGGCTCTGGCCTTTCTGGAAGGGTACGGGTGGCCGGGAAACATCCGCGAGCTGGAAAACAAGCTGCGGCGGGCCGTGCTGCTGGCGGATTCGAATTTCATCACCCCCGACGAGCTGGGCTTCGGCCAGGCGGGGAACGGCATGGAAGGTTTCAGCCTTGGGGACAAGACCCTCAAGGAGGCGCGGGCCATGCTCGAAAAGAAGATGGTGCTCACGGCCCTGGCGAGATTCGAGGGCAACATCGTCAAGGCCTCCGAAGCGCTGGGGATCAGCCGACCGACCATGTACGACCTTTTGAAGAAGCACGAGATCGACAATTAGTTTTTTTGCATGAATACATTGGGAAACAAAGGTGAGTGAACATGGATAAAGCGAAGGTCTATTTTACCGATTTCCGCACGGTGGCTTTTGGAGACGGCCTGCCCACCAAGCTCAAGAAGATGATCAGGAAGGCCGGGATCGGGGAGATCGACATGGACGGGAAGTTCGTGGCCATCAAGCTGCATTTCGGCGAGCTGGGCAACATAAGCTATCTGCGTCCCAATTACGCCAAGGCCGTGGCCGACCTGGTCAAGGAGCTGGGCGGCAAGCCTTTTCTGACCGACTGCAACACCATGTACCCGGGCAAGCGCAAGAACGCCCTGGAGCATCTGGAGTGCGCCTGGGAAAACGGGTTCACGCCGCTCTCGGTGGGCTGCCCCATTCTGATCGGTGATGGGCTGAAAGGGACCGACGATATCGCCGTGCCTGTCGCGGGCGGGGAATACGTGAAGGAAGCCAAGATCGGGCGGGCCGTCATGGACGCGGACGTGTTCATCAGCCTGACGCATTTCAAGGGGCACGAGATGACCGGCTTCGGCGGGGCCATCAAGAATATCGGCATGGGCTGCGGCTCCCGGGCCGGAAAGACGGAGCAGCACAGCGGCGGCAAGGCTTCCATCGACGAGGCCAAGTGCAGGGGCTGCATGGCCTGTCTGAAGGAGTGCGCCAACGAGGGCCTTTTCTTCGACGAGGAAGCAGGGAAGATGCGCGTCAACGAAGCGAACTGCGTCGGCTGCGGGCGGTGTCTGGGCGCCTGTAACTTCGACGCCATCGCCTTCAAAAACTTCGCGGCCAACGAGCTGTTGAACCGGCGTATGGCGGAATACACCAAGGCGGTCGTGGACGGGAGGCCGCATTTCCACATCTCGCTCATCGTCGATGTCTCCCCCAACTGCGACTGTCACGGGGAAAACGACGCGCCCATCCTGCCCGATCTGGGCATGTTCGCCTCTTTCGATCCGCTGGCCCTGGACCAGGCCTGCGTGGACGCCTGCATGAAGGCCAAGCCCCTTCCGGGCAGCCAGCTTTTCGAGAACCTGTCCAAGCCCGATTTCCTTGACCACCACGACCATTTCAAGAACTCCACGCCCCAGTCCGAGTGGCGCTCCTGCCTGGATCACGCGGAGAAAATCGGCCTGGGCACCAGGGATTATGAATTGATCGTCGTGAAGTGAGCCTTGCGCCTGGGCCGCCCCTCAAAGCGGGGACGGCCCGGGTTCCGTACCCTCCGAAACCGCGGTCGGCGCAGATTCGCAACCGCGCGCCATGCGACTCAACTGGCGGCAAGAACAACAGGGCGGACTATTCCCTGAGCCGCGATTTTGACGTATGTGACAGCAGTGCGAAAAGCCGCGAAAGAGCCTCATTGTCATGTCCCGCGAACGTGTGCTCGGCACGGGCAGGCCATGTCGGGCTGGGGCGCAAAATCATTGTTCCGCAAGGATCCTCCTTTTTCAAGAGGTCTGTGACTTTTCGCAGCGGCGTCATGCATCCCGAAAACTTGTCCGGGTTGACTGCGAAAGGGTGAGCGGCGCCTCCGGTTTGGCGGTGGCGGCCAACGGAAGTGTCTCGAGTACGTTTGCCCAGGGAGGCGCATGTTTTCGCGCATCAGGAACACGTTTTTCGCGGATGAGACGCGCACGCTCCTGCAATGGCAGGAAAGAACGTTCACGGTCGTGTTTTTCTTCATCTGCGTCTTTGCCGTCCCCGTTCTGGTCAGAAGCCTGATCCAGGCCGTGAACGACGGCCTGTACTCCAACCTGTTCCTCTACAGCCTGTGCTACCTGTTCGCGTTGTGCATCACGTTCTCGCGGTTCATCCCGTTCAGGGCACGTGCCTTGGCCGGAGTGGCCATTCTCTTCGCGGCCGGCATGATCGCCATCTTCACCGTCGGCCCCCTCGGCAGCGGCAGGATATTTCTCTTCGCATCGGGGATATTCGCGACGGTGGTGCTGGGCATCGGTTACGGCCTGGGGGTCTTCGCCCTGCAGATCGTGGTCCTGTTCTCCTACACCCATCTGCTGCGCACGGACTTCGCGGTCTGGTCCAACATCGAGCTCTTCACGCCGTCGTCCTGGGTCACGTCGTCGTCCACCTTCATCATTCTTCGGCGCGGAGACCCCTTCATTCAGGTGGGGGAGGAAGCGCCGCCTCCTATTTTTCCTCTTGTTTTCTTCTTGACAGTTCCGCAAAACTAATGCATATATGAACCATGAAGCGCACTGTCCGTCTTAAACTCCATCCCACTCCCGACCAGGCCGAGGCTCTTTGCGAGACCCTGGCCATGGTCCGCGACTGC
>Ga0265295_1001775_pt1 | contig 36820 bp, 32 predicted proteins | sample Munlansysbiofilm_FD_192503 | JGI IMG/M metagenome (GOLD analysis project Ga0265295, IMG submission 192503) | Leachate microbial communities from a municipal landfill in Southern Ontario, Canada - Methane capture system biofilm | ecosystem: Engineered > Solid waste > Landfill > Unclassified ... | reverse complement strand
TTGATAGAAAATGGAACGATTAATTATTTCATATCCCTAATCACAAGTTAGTAGTCTATTTTTATATTTCAGACCTATTAAAGAAAATCTTTAGTAGGTCTTTTATGTTTAATTAAAATTCTCTTATCTGTCCAAAGAAATATGAGAAGTAAGAAAAAGAAGTTTTATTTGAAGAATGCTCAAAAGACTATGTAATAGCAAAATCAAAAAGAATAAATAATTTTCGATAAATCTTATCTACCATATTTATGTATAAATTGGTGATCATGATTTGAGGTATAGAAGTTAAGAAAAAGTATGATCATGTTATTTATGGTATTTTATTTATACAAGTGATAATGATAAATTATAAGCAAATTTAGATTTAGAGATAATTTAAAACATAAGAAATATACTTATGGATATATTCTCACATACGACGCTTACTTAAAATATTAAAATTTATCCATACTGACCACTCAGTCCATGGTGTTAGAGGAAACATATCGATACTGAACCTTTTAATTTTAACTATACTTTTTAATTATTTCGCCTGAATGAACGTAAGGGTATTCAAGTTAGATTTAATCATAAACGAGCCAGTCGAAAAACTAAATACGTTAGCAATCTAATGCGTTTCACAAGTCCGAGGGATTCTCTAAACGCATTGATTTCAAGCCCTTTCCGGGGTTAAGCCCAGGAGAGGGCTTTTTATTTTTGTATCAAAATCTGAATGAACATAGACCCGTGTTGTGGATCCGGTGGCATGTTTGTTCAATCAGCTAAGTTTGTCCAAGAACATTCAGGCAAGCTTGACAGTATACATGTGTTTGGTCAAGAATATGTCGCAACTACATGGCGATTAGCTAAAATGAACTTAGCTATTCGTGGTATTGATGCAAATCTTGGAGAAAGAGATGCCGATACTTTTACTAATGATCAGCATAAAACATTAAGAGCTGATTACATTCTTGCAAATCCTCCATTTAATATTAAGGATTGGGGTCATCAACATCTGACTGATGATAGAAGATGGCAATGGGGAACTCCTCCAATTGGTAATGCTAACTATGCCTGGATATCTCATATAATCACAAAACTTAGTCCAAGAGGTATTGCAGGGTTTGTTTTAGCTAATGGCTCGTTATCAACTTCAAGAAGTGAAGAATATGAGATTAGAAAGAATATACTTGAAGAGGGACTGGTTGATTGTATAGTAGCTATGCCATCTCAACTATTTTACGATGTCTCGATACCAGTATCTTTATGGTTTGTTTCAAAGAATAAGAATGGTAGAAAAGATAAAGTTTTATTCATAGATGCTCGTAAGATGGGTTATATGGAAACTAGAAAGCATAGAGAATTAAAAGATGAAGAAATTCAAAAGATTTATTCAACTTTTCATGCATGGAGAGATAACAATAATTATGAAGACATTGATGGTTTTTGTAAATCAGCTTCACTTGACGAAATCAAAACCCATGATTATGTTTTAACACCAGGAAGATATGTTGGTATTGAAGAAGCTGAAGATGATGGTGTACCATTTGAAGAAAAGATGGAAAAGTTAACCCTTGAGTTGTCGAAGTTATTTGAAGAATCTAAATCTCTTGAGGAAAAGATAAAAGAGAAATTAAGAGGCATAGGATATGATTCCTAATGATATGATTACTTTTTCATTATCCGAACTTTGCGAAATTAAGTATGGAAAAGACCACAAAAAATTATCAGATGGAAAAGTCCCTGTTTATGGAACGGGGGGAATTATGAGATATGTTGATTCTTATTTATATGATAAAAAGTCAGTTCTTATACCAAGAAAAGGTACTTTATCAAATATATTTTTTGTAAATGAGAGATTTTGGACAGTTGATACACTTTTCTGGACTAAAATCAAGGAAGATATTATCTCACCAAAGTTTCTATATTACAAATTGTTAACCGTAGACTTTAGCGCAATGAATGTTGGGAGCGCTGTTCCAAGTTTAACAACAGAATTATTAAATAGAATTAAATTAGAAATACCAACTTTGCTTGAACAAAGAGCAATTGCAAACATCCTTTCATCTTTTGATGAAAAAATCGATATGAATAATAAGATCAATAAAAACCTTGAGGATTTAGCACAAACCATCTACAAGCGATGGTTTGTAGATTTTGAATTTCCCAATGAGGATGGAGAACCATATAAATCCAGTAGTGGTATTATGAGTGAAAGTGAATTAGGATTGATACCTAAAGAGTGGCAGATAAAAACTATAGGTGACTATGTTACAGTAAAGTCTGGTTATGCATTTAAAAGTTCATGGTGGACTGATAAAGGTGCAAATGTAATAAAAATTAAGGACTTGGATAATGTTATGGTTGATATAAATAAATTGGATAAAGTAGATAATAAACACACCATAAAAGCTAATGATTTTATGGTAACAAGAGGGGACTTACTGATTGCCATGACTGGTGCTACAATTGGAAAAATCGGTTTGATTACTTCATCCAAACGGAATATTTATGTAAATCAAAGAGTTGGGAAATTTTTTCTAGGTAATAGTCCAGTTGATAAACTTCCATATTTGCATAGTATGATGAGGGATAAAAGAATAATTGATAACATAAAAAGTGCAGGGGTTGGAAGTGCCCAACCTAATATTAGTCCAACTGGAATTATGAGTATAAAAATACCATTCAAATCCGAAATCATTAAAGAATTTAACAGTAATCTTAAAAATATTTATTTGTATTATATGAACAATATTGAAGAAAATAAGACTCTTAAAAGCTTAAGAGACGAACTATTACCAAAACTAATGAATGGTGAAATAGAAGTGCCAATTGAGGGGTGAATTAATGGGAGTAAAAGTATTTTTTGAATCTGGTGTCGAAGAAGCTACGTTAGAGTGGTTTCAAGAACTAGACTATCAAATAGAATTCGGTCCAAATATTGCTCCTGATGGATCTTATCCTCAAAGAGAGTCTTATAGTGATGTAATTCTAGCAGAGCGATTGAAAGAATCGCTTTTTCGCTTGAATAAAACACTGCCTAAATCCGCACTTGAAGATGCCTTTAGACAAATCACCATTCCTAAACAAATATCACTCATTGAAAACAATAGAACATTTCAAAAAATGATAACCGATGGCGTAGATGTTTCTTATCATAATCAAACTGGTAGATTAGTTCATACTCAAGTTAAAATCTTTGATTTTGTTGATGAATCAAATAATGATTTCTTAGTCGTTAATCAATTTACAGTTGTTGAAAACAGAGTTGATAAAAGACCAGATGTTGTTATCTTTGTCAATGGTATTCCACTTGTTGTCTTTGAATTAAAAACTGCATCAGATGAGAACATCTCAATTAAATCAGCTTTTAGACAAATTAAAAACTACCAACAAGCAATCAGTAGTTTATTTATTTATAACTCATTTAATGTTATCAGTGATGGTTTACATGCTAAAGCAGGAACCATTACTTCAGATGAAGATAGATACATGACATGGCGTACGACTGATGGTAAAGAGGTTGCTCCAACAACTATACCTCAACTAGAAACACTCATTAAAGGCATGTTTGATAAAAAGAGATTCCTTGACATCATCAAACAATATATTCTATTTCAAAAAAATGATGCAGAGTATACTAAGATTCTAGCGGGTTATCACCAGTACCATGCTGTGAATACTGCATTAGAAAAAACATATGAAGCAACTTCATCTCAAGGTGACAGAAGAATTGGCGTTATCTGGCATACCCAAGGTAGTGGGAAATCACTATCGATGGTTTTTTATGCGGGTAAACTTGTCATTTCACAAGAATTATCAAATTCAACCATTATTGTTATGACAGATAGAAATGATCTAGATGATCAGTTGTTTTTAACGTTCTCTAAATCAAGTGATTTACTAAGAAGTATTCCTGATCAAGCGGAATCTAGAGAAGATTTAAAAGCTCTATTAAATGGTAGAGATTCGGGTGGGATAATATTCACCACCATTCAAAAATTTGCTCCTGATGAAACAGGCATTATCACTGCTTTAACAGATAGAAAAAATGTAATCGTATTAGCTGATGAAGCACATCGTAGCCAATATGGATTTAGTGCTAAAGTTGTGAAATCCAAAGATGAAGCATTTGAAAAATATGGATATGCTAAATACTTAAGAGATTCACTTCCTAATGCATCTTATATAGGTTTCACAGGTACACCAATTGAAACGACTGATAAGAACACCAGAGCCGTCTTTGGTGATTATATCGATATATACGATATGTCTAGAGCAGTTGAAGACAAAACGACAGTTAAGATATATTACGAGAGTAGAATCGCTCAAATTGACTTTACAGAAGAATATGATTTGATTGATGAAAACTATGATGAAATAACCGAATACCAGGAAGAAACACAAAAAGAAGGTCTTAAACGTAAGTGGGCTAGACTTGAAGCAATTGTTGGTTCTAAATCAAGAATCAAGACAGTTGCAAGAGATATGGTAGAACATTTCGAGAAAAGACAAACTTCGATGGAAACACCAGTTGGTAAAGCAATGATTGTTGCTATGAGCAGAAGAATCGCTGTTGAACTCTATGATGCGATTGTAGAGTTTAGACCAGAGTGGCATTCAAATGACCTACTTAAAGGGAAAATCAAAGTGGTCATGACTGGCTCATCGAGTGATCCAATAGAGTGGCAAAAACACATAGGTACCAAACAAACCAGAGAAACCCTATCAGACAGAATGAAAGATAACAACGATGAATTAGAAATTGTTATTGTTAGGGATATGTGGTTAACCGGTTTTGATGTGCCAAGTATGCATACCATGTATGTTGATAAACCAATGCAAGGACATAACCTCATGCAAGCTATTGCTAGAGTTAACCGGGTATTCAAAGAAAAACAAGGTGGACTCGTTGTTGACTATATTGGAATTGCAGACCAATTAAAGAAAGCATTAATGCAGTATACCGATAACGATAGAGAACAAGTGGGTGTTGATACTGCACTTGCTGTTTCTGTGATGCTAGAAAAACTCGATGTTGTTAGAGATATTCTTCATCAACACGATTATTATAGATATTTTGGTGACAGATTTAGTGAAAAACTACAAGTCATCATGGAAACCATTGACTATGTGATTGGACTAAGAGAAGAAAGAAAAAATGACTATTTGAAATTTGTCTCTGAGTTATCAAAAGCATATTCACTCTGTTCAACAACTGAAGAAGCTGAAAAACACAATGTTGAAATTGGGTTCTTTAAGTCTGTAAGGGCGGGTATCATTAAACTTTCAACCGATAGCAGTAAGAAAAAATCAATCGATCAACTTGATACTGAACTCAATCAATTGATATCCAAGTCACTTAAGTCAGATAAAGTCATTGATATTATGACTGAAATTGGATTAGCACGACCTGATATATCAATATTATCTGAAGAGTTTTTAGAAGAGTTCAAAAAGATGGAACATAAGAATGTGGCTATTGAACTTCTAAAGCGTCTTATCAAAGGGAAGCTAAGAATGATTGCTAGAAAGACCATTGTTCAATCTAGACAGTTTTCTGAACTACTTGAATATGCATTAACAAAATATCAAGCTAGATTAATCGATTCTACTGTTGTTATCCAAGAACTGATAGAACTAGCCAAAGATATTACAAAAGCAGCTGAAGCAGGCAAAGAGTCCGGTTTAACTGAGGATGAATATGCATTCTATGAAGCGCTATCTTCTAACATGACTGCTAAGGAAGTAATGGGCATAGATATATTAAAAGAAATTGCTAAAGAACTCACCAAGAAGATTAAATCAAGTACTACGATTGACTGGAATATTAGAGATTCAGTTAGAGCGAAAATCAGATTTGAAATCAAAGTTTTATTAAAGAAATATAACTATCCACCAGATGACCCTAAAGACCCGAATAACTATGATAAATCAGTTCAGTTGATAATGGAGCAAACAGAACTTGTTTGTGAGAATGAGACGAATTAAGAGTTTAAGTTATTTCTCAATAGTTGGGTGGGGATTTTATTAAACTATATAAATATAGATCAATTGTCGATAAAACTAGTTTTGCAAACTACCTAAAAGCATTAGACGAGGGGTATTTGTGGTTTGCAGACATAAAGAGTCTAAATGACCCATCGGACTCGATGGTTTATTATGATAGAGAAAAAGAAGAAGAACTTTTTATAGAGTACTTTTCAAATAACCAAGCCACAATATACAGAAGCTTTTTAAAACTCGTATATCAAAAAATTCCTCAAATGGTATCATTTGTGGATTCAATCACAGATGAACAAATACTTTCAATGGCAGAAATGATGAATAATGGCAACTTTAATGAGTTTCTTTTAGGTGTTGGTGCAAGTGATGGAGACATAGAAAAATTTGAAAAAGCTAAAAAATATTCTGAAACTAATTTTAAAGAAAACGAAGATAAGTTTAAGGATATTTTAGAACCAATATTTGAATTTAATGATACATATAGACACACAATCAAAGTTTTCAGCATGTCTGATTCAGCAGTAAATAAACATCTTTGGGAAAAATACGCAGATGAATATGGATTTTGTGTTGAGTATGAGACAAACTTAATTACAGATGAGATGATTGAACTTAAAGACTTAAATCCTGTAGTTTACACAGATGAAAGAGATCATTTCTCATGGTTACCAATTTTTCTTGCTGCATTACAACTTGGAAATCAAAAAAAAATAAAACAAAATTTAGAAAAAGATTTATCGATTCAATTGTTAACTAAGAATACAGTTTGGAGTAAAGAAAGAGAATATAGATTTTTTAATAATAAAGCCAATAAAATTTATGCAAATATTGTTTCCGGAATTATTCTTCATAAAAACATACTAGACACTGATGAAGCAAATAGACTCATTCAATTGTCTAAAAAGGAAAAATGGAATCTATTGGTTTGGGATGGTAATAAACTGGTTTTAAAATTCGAGTCAGGAGATAATTAATGGATGAATATAGATTTTTCTATGATGAAACTTCGCATAGTAGAAAAATAACCAAAGAAACAGTAAAGGAAACTAAGTTCTCACCGTTTTTTATTTCTGTCATAACTGGTTACAAAAATCAACATGAGGAAGTCATATTGAATGAACATAAATCATTTGAAGATAAATTCAAACTACTTCGACATCTCACCGAGTTAAAAAGCGATACACTTGAAACAAAACAATTTAAATGGGGTTTCAAATCTATTCATAAAAATAACATCACATTAATTGATGAATATTTCGATTTTTTTATTAAGAAAAATCTTTATATCTATATTGCAGTGATCAACAAAATTGAATATGTGGTCAATCAACTATTAAAAGATTATAAGAACAGTTTCTTACTAGATGCTGATTCGTTAAGATATTCTATAACAAAACTGATTAGTATCTATAATCCCATAGCAGTTTGTGAATCTATGTTTAATAATGATGGCACGTTTATAAAATCTTTGATAGATTTTGCTAATGATCAAAGGGAACTTAATGGCAATCTGGAGCATAAGAAGATTGAAAACAAAATTATTGATGAACTAATAATGATTTTAAGTAGTTATAATAAAGAATTTGTTATTGACTGGAGTTACGAAATTGCATTTATAGGTTTCAAACAATATCTTAAAGAAACAAATAAGAGTCTAATCAGACTTTATATTGACAAAGAAGGTTATGGAGAAACTTTATTAGCAGCAAAAAAAGTTGGTTTTATCAATGCGATTGAAGTTGATTCAAAGGAATCTCAAGGAATTAGAATATCAGATATGCTAGCTGGGTTAATTTCTAAATTTATCTCATCAATAGAAAAAAATTTAAGATATGAGTTGCTCGATCAGGCACTATCATTAAAGCTTCTCTCATGTGAATGGTTTGATATTGATGAAAAAAGATTTAATCTATATCGAAAATTGCATCATATAGTAAGTAACCAAAATAATGCATGGTACAAAACATTTTCAGGAAATTATTCTGATGCATTCATATATTTTGTGTGCATATTAAACTACTTTGTGAGTTTTAAAGAATTAAATACGTTTAAATCAATAGACAATTTTACCCATCAAACTAACTTGAATAACTTCGCAATCGATCAATTACGCAAAAGATTCGATATGATGAAAATAAAACTACCTATTGAATTTGTCGAAAAAACAAACAAGGATTATTACTTTAATCAAAAAGGTGCAAAAACATATTTTGATTTTCGGAAGCATAATATCTTACCTGTTTTTGAATCTAATAATAGTAAAGAATCATATTCTGTATATCAGGTTTTATCAGTTGGTTATTTTGGAAATATGGAACAACCTTGCTTAACCATTGATGAAAAAGAAAAGCCGGTTTGCTATTTATTACCTATGCAATTACTTGACTGGGCAATCAATTGTATTGGAATTGCAAACATGGGTGATGATTTGTTTCCTTGCTTAGTGGAGTTCGGGATTCAAAATGGAAGAAAATATGCAGAATTTAAACTATAGTAGTAAGCTTTTTATTGAAGAATATTCCTTGCTTAATAGTTGTAATTAATTTATGGACAGTAATGTATGTGAACGGCAACACCAACATACCTTTTGAGGTACATAGACTACCTTTTATATACCCTTTATAGGACAAAAAAGCGTTATGCCGTTCACATGGCAAAAACCACAGTGAACGGCAATAAAAATACTAGATAATTGGTGTAAGATGAAAGAGAAAATAGCGAGGTTTGGTGTTGATTATGCATCAAAAAAACTAGGGTTATCAGATATAGAGGTCCATTTCAAACCGCAATCATTCTTCAAAAATAATGATATCAATGCAACATTTCTTCATGAAGGATACTACATTGTGTTTAGTAGTGACTGGATAGAAAATGCAGATGAACTTGAAATCCTTAAGTGCAGCTTCCATGAGACTAGACATGCATATCAAAGAGCTTGTATTGACTTCCCAGAAATCATCTATCACGATCCAAAGGTCGTAGAAATATGGTTAAAGGAATTTGATGATTACAAGAGACCAGGACATGATCATTATCTTAATCAAGAAATTGAAAAGGATGCAATTGAGTATAGTCGTATCATATTGAATGAATTAATCTCACAAGGAGATGGCAATGATTGAATTTGAATTCAAACTATCCAAAACATTTGACTATTATTCTCTAATTTCTGTTAAAAACATTTCAGAAGAGGTAGTCAACATACCGCGAATGTATAAAGGTTTACCTATAAAAAAAATATCCGATTATGCATTTGCAATAAAAAGAAATAGTTATATCGAACAGTGGGATAAACTACGAAAAATCATAATTCCTAATACAATTGAGTATATTGGGAAATATGCTTTTATGTCTTGTAGATATGTAGAAACGGTTGAAATCAATTTAAACAGCAAATTATTCGAAATTGATGATAAAGCATTTGCTCAAATGCAATATTTGAAAGTCATAAATATACCCAAAAGTGTTTATAGAATAGGAAAGTCTGCATTTGAAGATTGCTATGAATTATCAAAAGTGCATTTTATAGAGTCTCATAATATAGATGTTGAAAATCATTCAATTCTAAATCAACTTAATATAAATAATGAAAACGTGTCCTCAATACAAGTAATCGATGATTATGCTTTTTATAATTGTTTCAGATTAACCGAGTTTGAACTTCCTAATTCAGTAGTAAAGATTGGTGACTTTACCTTTCATTTGCATTCTAGTGAGTCTTCAATCCTCAAAAAAATCAACATATCAAAATTAAGCAATCTTCAAATTATTGGAAAGAGTAATTTTAGGTCTCCTAATCTATACATTTTTATACCAAAGAGTACTACTTTCATTGGTACTAATAACTTTAGTAGAATCTATCCTAAGATTCAAATTGATGATGAAAATACTTCTTTTAAACTATATGATAATGGAATGTTGGTTGATTTAATAAATGAGACTCTAAAGTTCATACCATTAAATTCAAATGGTGACTATATAATTCCGAGTGGTATTAAAAAACTGGATGATTATATTTTTACTGAGGATCATTGTGGAATATATTATCCACAAGGTAAAGCTAAGTTAGTCCAAATCGCAATACCAAACAGTGTTATAGAAATCGGCAACTATGCTTTTCAATATTGCGATAAATTAAAAAATGTTGAATTTGAAGAAGATAGTCAACTTGAGATAATAGGGGAAAGCGCATTTCACATACCTCCTAGTGCAAAAGTACCAAAATCAATTAGAATTATTGGAAAGAATGCATTTTACACAAATAGTGATGATGTAACAGTTACTTTTGAGGGTATAGACAATATAGAAGAAACATTAACGGTATTTCGTAACTGGGAGTATATTCCTAGTAAAATAAAAGAGATCAAGAAAATTTATATAGAAACGAGTAAGTTAGTAATACCAAAATTAGTTAAACGGATTTTTGAAAACTCATTTTGTGTTAAAGTTGATACGTTGTTATTTCATCCAGAATGTGAACTTGATTCATTAGAAAAGAATGCATTTATTAATTCGACCATTAAAAATATCGTACTACCAAATAACATAAAAAATATTAGTGTTTATGCTTTTAATGGTTTAGAAGTTAATATTTTTCTTAATCAAGAAAAAACTGAAAAAAACTCTTTTTTTAACCCAAAAACTTATACATGGCGTGAGGATCGTGGCCATGGATTCGATAGAGATATTTATTTAATAGGTGGCGGAGATATAAAAGTTTATTGGAAAAATGAGTGGAAATATGATGAAAATGATAATCCAATTGTTTGTGATTGTTAAATAACCAATAAGTCTTCAGTTTGACCCCCAAATATTTAAACAATTAAAGATACAATAGACCACGAAAGGAAACTGTCGTGGTTTTTTCTTTATGGATACTGGTAACCATACCTAGGGATTTAATCCTTGCGAGAATTCGTAGTGTTCAACTTCCAATAAGGAGGCTAACACCAGTCATATGAAAAATATCTATCATGTATGGAAGGATAAAAACGAGTTAAAGAGCAAACTTGATTTGATTAAAAAATTATCAAGTACAGGGGCTAATGAAGATATGATAGCAATTGCACTTGGAATCAGTAAGCGAACATTTCAATCCCTTAAAAATAAGCATTCAGACATGAAAGATGCTTACGAAGAAGGTAAAGAACGTTTTAAAGGAATGCTGATGGATGCCATTGTAAAACGTGCAGTTGGATTCAAATCAACAGATGAAGACCAATACATTGAAGAAACAGCACGTGGCACAAAGAAAAGAATTATTAAGCACATTAAAGATGTACCTCCAGATATAGGAGCAGCCAAATACTTGCTAACTATTCATTTTGGTAGAGAGTACAGTGACAAGAAGCTTGAACTGGAATTAGCAGAAAAGAGAATGGAGAAACTAAGTGAGGAATGGATCAATGGAGATCATCTACAAGAAATTAAGTGATTTAAGGGAATATGAGAATAATCCAAGAAACAATGAAGATGCAGTAGAAGCTGTAGCAAATTCTATAAACGAATTTGGGTTTAAGGTTCCTATCATCATCGATGGTAATAATATCATCATAGCAGGACATACGAGATATAAAGCAAGTCATCGGTTAGGACTTTTAGAAGTACCATGTATAATTGCTTATGATCTAACCGAAGAGCAAATCAGAGCTTTTAGATTGGTTGACAACAAAACGAGTGAACTCGCAACATGGGATATCGAAAAACTAAATGAAGAACTCGCTGATTTAAACTTGGATATGTCACTTTTCGGATTTGAACACTTCATAGAAGACAAAAACGAAGAAACACATGAAGATGAATTTGATATAGACAATGGACTAAACGTTGAACCCTTTAGTCAAATTGGTGACTTGTTTCTACTAGGGCAACATAGACTACTTTGTGGTGATTCAACTAAGGAAAGTGATTTCAAAACGCTTTTAGGTAATGAATCGATTGACCTGGTTGTCACAGATCCACCATACAATGTCGATGTTGGTTCAAAAGGAGATGTCATCGAAGCGTTTGATAACAGACGTATTTTAAATGATCATATGGAAAGTAGTGATTTTATTGTGTTCTTGACTTTGGCATTCACCAACATGGAGCATTTCTTAAAAAAAGGTGGTGCAGTATATGTTTTTCACTCATCATCTTCGTTAGTAGAATTTGAAGTTGCTCTAAGAACTGTCAATTTAAAGCCAAGACAACAATTGATATGGAACAAGAATACATTTGTTCTTGGACGACAAGATTACCAATGGAAACATGAAGCCATCTACTATGCTTTTAAAGAAGGCAATGCACATTACTTTGTAGATGATAGAACACAAACAACCGTTATAGATGCACCAATGCTTGATTTTAAATCAATGAAAAAAGAAGAATTGATAACTCTTCTAGAAGATATGTATGCATCTGCAAAGTATAGTGTTATTAACGAAAATAAACCTGCTAGATGTGATTTGCATCCAACCATGAAACCTATTAATTTAGTGGGCACTCTCATCAAAAATTCAAGCCGAAAAGGTGATCTGATTATGGATCCATTTGGCGGAAGTGGTTCAACATTGATTGCATCTAATCAATTGGGAAGAAAATGCTATCTTTTGGAGTTATCAAGAATCTATGTTGATGTCATTGTGAAAAGATATTTATCTGATGGTGGAAACATTGAAGACTGTCATCTTATTAGAGATGGCAAAAAATATCCACTTAGTGACTTCAACGTATTTAATGAAACAGGAGAAGAATATGAAAATTAGAACAAGTGAAGCAGTATTCCGTGCTCATCCGGATAAGGTTTGTGATCAAGTATCGGATGGGATTCTTGATGCAATTTTATCTAAAGATAAAGATTCGAGGGTAGCAATCGAATGTTTAATCAAAGACAATTTACTCGTTGTGGCAGGTGAGGTCACAACTACGAATCAAATTGACTACGAACATGCAGCAAAAGAAGTGTTAAGTCATATCGGTTTAGAAGTTGATGAATTTGAAGTCCTAGTTAAGATCTCAGAACAATCTAAAGACATAGGTCAAGGTGTCGACAAACTTGGTGCAGGAGACCAGGGTATCATGTATGGCTACGCAACAAACGAAACCAAAGAGTTTTTACCATTACCCTACGTGATTGCGAGAAACATTGCTAGAAGTATGGATATTGTTAACCGTGAAAATTCTGAAATATTTGGTCTTGATGGAAAATGCCAAGTTAGTATTGTCTACGAAAATGATAAACCAAAGCATGTCTCAACTATTGTAGTGAGTGCTCAAACAAAACCAGGAGTAGATAGATTAGTATATGAACAATATATTCATGATGTTATTGAAGAAGTAGTGCCATCAGATTTAACAGACATCAATACCTTAATCCTAATCAATCCAACTGGAGAGTTTGTCAAGGGTGGATCATTTGCTGATAGTGGTGTCACTGGTAGAAAACTGCAGATTGACACTTATGGAACAATCATCCCTCATGGTGGTGGAGCATTCTCTGGAAAAGATTATACGAAAGTCGATAGAAGTGGAGCTTACTTTTGCAGATATGTTGCAAAGGCAATAGTTAAAGCTGGTATTGCTAATACTTGTGAAGTCACTGTAGCATATGCTATTGGAGTACCATTCCCGGTTGCTATCGATGTCAAAGGCATTGGTAGTACGTATAGCGATGATCAATTGAGAACCATCGTAAACCGACTTTTTGATTTTTCTCCCACAAACATTATCAAAGAACTAAAACTGAAGAAACAAACATATCAGTCACTTGCAGAGTATGGTCACTTTGGCTATTTATATTATCCTTGGGAAACCATAAGTGATGATTTAATTAAGTTAATTAAGAAAGAAGCAAATGGCACGAAAATCAATTAAACCATTCTATGATTCAAAGGAATGGAAAAATGTTCGTAATCAAAAAATGCTGTCTGTAAATTACAGATGTGAAAAATGTTTTGGAATTGCTGAAGAAGTGCATCACATCATTGAAATTAAAGAGAATAACAAAAATGATTCAAACATAACCTTAAATTCAAATAACTTAGTTGCTCTTTGTAAAGAATGCCATAACAAAGTCCATGGAAGATTTAATAAATCCAGGATACAATTTGATTCGAGTGGGAATTTAATAAAATATTAGCCAAACATACTGTATAATATTTATGAATGGATGTGATAAAAATGACAATCGAACAGATTATAAGTGAAATTTATGAATCTTTGAAACCACAAGTGCAAATCAATAACAACCAAAGACCGGCAATGATGACTTTTAAGTATACGAGACCTTTGAAATCTGATGAGTATCATGAAAAATTAAATAGTATGCCAACTATTTCTATTTATGGTCAAGAAAATATTGATAAATACATGGGTAATTACTTAGAATTGTATTCCAAGCTTAAAATGAGCGATAGAAAAATTTCATTTAATCACTTCCTTAATTTGACACAGCAACTTTTGTTTACAAACGAGTTTACTCGAGAAAATATTGTCAAAGAAGTAGAAGCTGTTAAAACAATGAAATTGTATCATCTAGCGAGAATTTATGGAATAAGACTCATTAATGACTCAATGGTTCTAGGGAAATACACATTTATTAAAAAAGAAAAAATCCTTGAGTACATTGATGAAAAAATGGTTTTAAATAAAGATGGAGATGAGTATAAGTGGTTTATTGAAGGGAAAGTAAGAGAAACTGCTGAAGACACACATTTCATATATTTGCTTATTGATTATGAAACAATAGATTCTGATTACTGCAAAGAGTTGTTTGATAGAGACTACAGTAAAATAATTAATGTCTTAAGATACATGGCGGGTATAAAGCATGAAAGAGTATATATTGATAGCAAAGTGTTTCACACATATATTAATCACTATGATCAATTCATTGAAAATGGATTAGTACTTGGAGGAATTTCTATCAAGAGGAAAGATATTCCAGTAGAACTTGATACAGATTACTTTAATAGTAAAGAAAATGGTAATTTCTACATTTGGGAGATTGTTTCTAAAGATAACAACAATAAATTGGAAGAACGAATCATAAAATCGATAGACTGGATTGGTACTTCCATCAACGAAGAAGATGAGTCGATAGCAATAACAGAAGTAGCATTTGCATTTGAGTGTTTATTAAAGAATAACGAATCCTCACAAATTTCACCCAGTATTCAATCGCATATTTCAGAGACAATTGCTTTCTTAATTGGAAAAGATTTAGAAGACCGAAAAAATATTGTTAAACGGTTCAAAGAATTTTATTCTTTTAGAAGTTCTATTGCTCATGGAAATAAGAAAAATAATAATGGAAACTATTTTCAATACCTTTACATGTTCAAGAGTACTCTAAGTTCTATTATATTGAATCCCAAATATAGAAAATCTGCTTCAATAGAGATGATTTTTAATGATCTCATTGATTTAAAATTTAAATAACCCCCCCATATTGATTTACTTGTTGAAAGTACCACGACCGCAAGCCCCACATCTAAAATACGTGACCCTAAATTTTGAAAATCTCAGATTTGATTCTGAGATTTTCTTACGTTTTGAGACCAAACACTTTCACCCCCTACACGCGCGTAGAACATTTTTAGAACAAGTCTTCAGTTTGACCCCCAAATATTTAGCGATTACTTGATAGAATCAAAACAAGATAGAAATATCTAAAGTCGAAACGGAAACGACACTCATTGATTTTGACCCCTTAAACAAGGTGATTCTGATATGAGATTACGTTACTGGTTTTGCTTCTCCTCCATCTTGAATGACTACAAATCACTTGATGGAGGTTCGCTTATGCCGGTCGAATATTTCTCTATTCACTGGATATTTAAATTCTTTGTGGTATTTGTGTTGTTAGATACAAAGTATCTATAAAGTGAAAGTAGGAGAAACGAGCTATGAATAGATGTTCAATCTGCAATAAAACATTCACAGGACATGGGAATAACCCATCACCATTTAATGGAGAAAAATGTTGTGATGAGTGTAATCGAAACTATGTTGTACCATTAAGAATTTATCAGATCACTAAAGAACCTAAGAACGCAGTTTTATTCAAAGAAGATGGAACCGTAACAACGATTACACCAAAGGATGGATACTTCACACTGTATGAACTTCAAAGCCTTGTTGAGGGCTATATTGAACTCTATCCTGCAAGATAATTGAATCACTATATAGTGTGTGATGAAGAAGGACTTCTTAAGCGAAGAAAAAGAAACGAGTCATTCCGTCAACTAACTGGTATTGGATTATTAGGCAATATTCTATTATGTCCAGAAAGAATATTTGAGGTACCAAATTATGAGTAAACTAAATTGTGTCTATGAAGAGTACATAAGGCTTTCAAGCCTTTTTGCTTTGGATAGTCTAGACTCAGGAAAAAGAACCCTGGTTGAAGAATTGCTTCAACAGGCAGCATTCATGAAAATGGAACTCGAAATATTAAAAGAACAGATACATAAATATGGTGCTGTTCAAGTATCAACAAGTGGAAAACAACGCCAAAGCGAACCAGCAAAATACTATACGAAACTTATGTCTTCATTCTCATCTACGTTAAAAACTATTAGTGCAATAATGGGTAAAAATAGTGGTGAAGAAGATGATGAACTTGATAAGTTCCTAAAGGGTTTATGAACTATCTCTTAGATTACTATGAAGAGATTAAGAATGGGAGCATCCTGATTGGCCAAGAACTGAGGTCAGTCCTGGATCAACTTGTTTTAGATTTAGACAATCCTAAATTCATATTCGACTTACACGCAGGAGATATTAGAATCCGTTTTATCGAAACATTCTGCAAGCATACGAAATCGCCATTTAATGAACACCCTTTTCTTTTAGAACTTTGGGAAAAAGCACTACTACAAACAGCATATGGCTTTAAGTATGCTGATACTGGATTTAGAAGATTCAATGAAGTCATTTTGTTAATCGCTCGAAAGAATGGAAAAACTACATTTGTTGCTGGAATCGACTTGGCTGAATTTTTCTTGTCACGAGGTGGCGTTGATATTGTTTGTGCCAGTAATACCTCAGACCAGGCAAGTATCTTATTTGAAGAAATCAATAATATGCGTGAGGGTTCAAAAGCACTATCAAGCGAAAAGAGAAGCAAGAAGAATATATTCTACAGACCAGGCAGTGATTGTTAGAATGATTTATAAGATGTTTTTGGTTGAAGGAAAGACTGCAACAGGCATAGCAAATTACCTAAAGTCAAAACATATCAAAACACCAACAGGAAAAACAGCTAACTGGACAAAGAATACTGTGAATTCTATTCTGACAAATGAAAAATATAAAGGCGATGCATTACTCCAAAAGACATATACTGAAAACTACCTTGATCATAAAATTGTTAAGAACAGCGGACAAATACCACAATATTATGTTGAGAATAATCATCCAGCAATCATTGATAGGGATCTGTGGGAGCAGGTGCAAATTGAACTTGAAAGAAGAGAACTGATTGGCGCACAATATTCTTCATCGGATGTATTCGCATCTAAACTGATCTGTGAAGACTGTGGTGGTTTTTATGGCAAGAAGAAATGGCATTCAAATAGCAAGTATTCAAGGTTCGTTTATCAATGTAATAATAAGTTTCATAAACATAAAGAAAAGTGTCTAACACCTAATCTAAAAGAAGAGGATATTAAACTCAAGTTTCTCAAAGCTTATAATCTCGTTATGGAAGATAAGAGAAGGATCATTCAAGACTCAGAAGAAATCATCGAATTACTGACTGATACGACAAAGATTGATGATGAAATCAGAGATTTAGATGATGAACTATTCATAACTTCAGAGTTGGTAAGTAAACTGGTAAATGAAAATTCTAAAACAAGTGATAGCATAGATAATTACAACAAGAAGTATGAAGAGCTATCAAGTCGATACGATAAGTTGCAAGTCAAACGGGAAGAACTTCTTAAACAAAGAAATGATAAGCAAGGACAAGCACTTAGAATGAAAGCTTTTATTGCAAGCCTATCGGAATCTGAAGATGAACTTAGAGACTGGAATGAGCGTATTTGGATGCTCTTAGTAGATGAGGCAACAGTACATAGAGACTCAAGTATTACATTCAAGCTTCACAATGGTATAGAATATGAAGTTTAAAAAAATTCCTTAAAAAGACCATAACAAGAATTACTCTAGTTTGCCATTTTATCTTTATAATAGAATTCATAAATGGTATAATTAATTTATAATAATATTATTATAAGGCACTTTGTGAATCAATGCTAGATATCCTAGATAGCTAAAAAAATCCTTAGAAATGATGTGGTGCTATGCGTCTGTATAATGATCCAGATTTTGTTAATTCAGTAATCAGTGCTATTAATGAGAGAAAATTAGTGCTTTTTATTGGTGCAGGTTTTTCAAAATTATGTGGCCTCCCACTTTGGAGTGATTTAGCTGATCGCTTAATTGATGCATGTATTAATGATAAAGATATAGAACTTAATTATGCAGATAAAAGTCTCATAACAAAAGACAAGGATTCAAAGACACTTATTACAATAGCATATTTTTTGCATGAGAAAAAAGGAAAAACGGATATTTTTAATAAATGTTTATATGATTTTCTAACCAATTTAGAAAATGATGAAGAAACAAAAACAAGAAGAAATAAACTTATAAATTTTGTTGTGAAATCGGGAGCCACTGTTTTAACAACCAATTCTGATGATATTCTACATGAATGTTATATTGATAATTTTATACATTACACAATTAAAGACATTGTAAAATTCCGAATGGACAATCAGCGACATCTTATTCATTTGCATGGATACAAGGGCGATATGGATTCAATGGTTTATACAGTAAAACAATATTTGTATAGGTATGCAAATGAAGGTTTTAAAAGAACAATCAAAAGTATTTTTAATAGTGATTCCACTATTCTTTTTATCGGATATGGCTTAAATGAAATGCAATTACTAGACTTCCTTGTGGATCAGTCTGAAACCGAAAAAAACAGATATATTCTAGATGGCTTTTTTTCGCATGAAGATGCAGATTTTATTGCAAAACAACATTACTATTCATCATTTGACCTGCAGTTGATAGCATATCAAAAGGATAAGAATAACTACCTTGCTTTGGTTGATTCTGTTGAATATTTAATTAGTGAAGCTCAAAGCAGATCTAGACTCAAACCAGAAAATTATTTATTGGCTGATTCAATGCTTAATATTAAGCCAAATAATATTATTACAAATAGTTTTAACAACACTTTAATGACTTTATTGGATAATGAGAAAAAAAGTGTTATTAAGAATATCATAAATTCAACATATATGTCAAATTGGGCATATTACCTGCTCAAAAATGATAAGTTTCATTTTTTTAATATTGAGGAGTGGCTAAATGAGAATAGTGAAAATAAAACTACAAAAAAAATTGATGCTTTTGGTTTTTCATTAATAGCAGAAGTTTACAAAAAAGAGAAGAATTCTTTAATTTATCCTCTAATTAAAAAGATGATTTTAGATATTATTAATCACCCTAACATATGGAATATAATAAACGAGAATCAGTACATTGGTAGAACATTACTGTCATTAGCATTTTCAGAGAAAAAATTTATTAACAACACAATTATTAGCGATTTTATTTTAAATAACATTACTACCCAATCAAGTCTAAACGAATGGATATCGATAATTTTATATGAACCATCAGAACTGGTGAAATCAAACAAGAAAAGTGTGCTTCGAATTAATAAAAAGATAATAGATCACTTTTCAGAAGACAAATATCACTCGTATGAACTTGAAACATATGTATCTCAAATTGGTAACACATTAACTGAACTGTATCCTAAAGAAATATTGACAGAATTAAATCGACGATTTCGTAAAATCTCTAAAAATAAATATTGGAGTTATGGTGAAATTGGCTCATTGATATCTTTTATTGCTAACAAATCAAATCAAAGAGATGACTATGAATCTATTATTTTATATTGGTATCTTAATGCATTAAAAAATGCAGAATCAGAATTTATTAATAGCATATTCAATCAGATGATTAAAAGTAAATATGAAATCGAGTTGAAGTTAGCTATCTACTTATTGGAATGTAATTTTGGAACTCTGAAAAATAATTTTTTCAAGCTTAATTTTAATCCTTTTAATATTTGGGAGTTATATTCAGATCTCTATGTTTTTATAAAAAACAGATGGGATGATATGGAACTAAGCGAGAAAGAACTTATCAGATCAAATATAGATAACATGAAAATTCCTCTGATCTCCTATTTTTATAATCAAGCTTGTAAAATAGATTTGATAAATTTGATTGGTTCAAAATTTGGAGAGACAGAATACCATGAACGAGCTATCTTGATGAAACAGTCTTTTAGTGATGATGAAAGTGATAAATATATACAGTTTTCAGAACCTTCATTGCGAAATAGAAGATCCTGGTCATCCTCATATACAATTACTGATGATGAAAACTTTAAACAACAACTTTACAATATGTCTATTGATGATTTTTTCTATAACATATCTTTAGAATTGAATGATTATCAAAGACATACTGTTAACTCTATTTATCTAGATTATTTTGAGAAGAATAATTTAGTTGATTGGGTTATTAGTAGTTCATATGAAAATTTAGACAAAATTCCGAGAAAATATTATAACCTATTATTCCAATACTTTGTTAATTCAACTACTATTACACCGTTCAATATAATAAGTGCTTCTTTTTCAAAAATTCTTGAGAACACAAAAGATGATGACCAAGTTGACCTTATTAGAAACTTCATAAGCGATATTTATTTTTCATATATTAAAAAAGTTAATACCGAAGATGACTTCAAGGCAATTTATCTGTTCATTAAGTACTTATATGATAAGATTGATTATTCAATTAATTTACAAAAAAATGTAGATAAGATAACGATACAAACATTATTAGGACATGATATTTATCAAGTAATTTCTCTTTTAATCAGATGTGCTTATAACGCTAAAATTAATGAAGTGATTTATATAATTGATTCAAAATTAAATAATTTAACTTTCACTCCGCTATTGATGTCCATTACATGTGCAAACATCGGATATCTCTGGATGATAGATAATGAGTGGGTAAAAAGAAATCTAGATGCTTTATTTGCTAATGAGTACCACGGTCAAAATCTAAGTATATTAGGTTTCACTTTGAGTCAGTTCCATCATCCTGATTTTATCAATTTTATCCAAGATAAAGGATTATTAGATAAAATTATGAATTCTACGGATTTTAATGAAAACAAGTGGGCATTTATACACAATATTCTTGTCAATATTAAGTTTTATTCAAACGCTGAAGACATTCTTTCATTGATTGCAACTACTTCAAACAACTTTGGAGGTATACATTCGTACTTTTCCGAGGTATCAAAAATTAGTGACTTATCAAAAATTGAAGACAATGTTAATTATATTTGTGATAAACTTGCAAAATTCAATCCGATCAGTGAAAAAATGAATGGTCCATTAATTGTAAAATTACTACATCTTTATAATAAATTGAAAGATACAACATTTTTATGGGAGTTTATTAAAACATTGATTGCGGGACATGGAACGTACTACACAAATGAAATAGTAAAGCAATTGATAATTACGAATATCGATAATTCTAGACTGGTTGAGTTTGTGGAACTATATGTGAATTCTATCGATGATCATTTTTATGGTTTTCATGATCTAGTAAAATTGATAGATATTCCTAATTGGGATGGTATGCAGCAAAAAAAAGATATACTTATCAACAAAATAGGGGAAGTGAATCCAGAATTTTGGAAATTGTATAATGGTAATAATCATGAGTAATGAATTGATAGATTTTTTGTGTGGAATTGAAACATGGGAAAGTAATGAAACGTTTCTAAGAGATGCAATTGTATTGAGCAGTGCCAAATTACTTGCAAAATGTCATGAAGAAGTTCAAGCAAACAATATTGTTATAGTTGCGCCATTGCTACGTCAAGTTCAGGAGAACATAGTAGTTATATCAGGATTAGAAGAGGGAGTATTAACAACCGAAAAATTCATAAAAGATAAACATAACCCTGCTGATATTATGAACCAAATTAAAGCAAAAGGTTTAGAGGTTAAGGAAAGTGAGTTCGATTTTTTCAATGATTATTTAAAAGGAATCAAAGAAATGCTTAATAAGTACTCACATACCAATTTTGAAGGTGTGATGACACTTTTTACCGAACGCTTTCAAGTTTATGAGGCACAACAATTTAATAGAATCATGATGAGATTTGTGATAAGTTTGATAGAAACACCATTTTTGGTAATGGTAAATTACATTTATAAACTAAATTTGCAATTGCCAAAAGCAGAGAATTTTCAAAAGGATTTGAAAGAGTTAGGTACATTAAAATATATTACAAGACACTTCCCTGATTCAATCAAAGAGTTCATTAATCAGTCTGAAGTGTTAAAAGACTATTATCTTAATGTTGTGACTGATTTAAAGAAAATCCTGCAAGAATATAGAGAATTAAAACCTATTCAGCATGTATAGAGGTAATAATTGAATTTAGCCGAGAAGTGCAATTAAAATGAATTAAAAGATATACCTCGTAATTTAAAAGAGATAAAGATTTTTATACATACTAAATTTTTCATTTTAGGCATTAGAAGGAGGAGACAAAATGGTAATTATTATATCTATTACGCAAGCAAAAGATGGTACATTCATGGTTGTATGGAGTGATAACGGTAAGCAATACAAAGCCTATCTATTTAATGCATATCATATTCAACAACTTAAGGATTGTACCAACGATACGTGTAAAAGAGCTGCTTTGAATAATGGCATAAACAAAATTGCTTTATAGCTGATGATATGGTGCCAGTCAGATACGAATGGATAAATACGGTTATTATACTCTAAAGAGTGACATCGTATCTATAGAAACAGGGGTGCGTAAAATCTTATCAGGGTGCGCAATTGTATTAAAATAGGTCATCCAACCCATGTAAGAAGCATAGGTTTGATACAATCGTATCAAGCCTTTTTTTCATGCAGAAAGGGGATTTTACCCTATTTGCAAATTTCCATGTTGATATTTTGAATCGGAATCGAAGTTTTTACAGGTCAGGTATTTTGTCGCTGTCTAACCTTTTAACGATTACCAAACTATTTACACTATTACATAATAGAGTTTGATTCTGTACGTAAAAAAAATAGTTACATCAAAACACATTAACCCTATCAGTGAATATGAATGTTCCAAATTCAATAAAAATATCTTTGATTTCAAAAAATAAGTATTGAGTTTTTGAAAACGGAAAATGATTCGTAATTACTAATCGATAATTATTTTAAACGCATCTTTTTATTACCAAGCTTCATGTAATTTTGTTGGTGTATAATCCCATATAATAAATTATTATAATATATCCATTGACATTGTAACGTAATAGTGTATAATGTGATTGTGAGTGTGAGGGATATGATTGAAAGAGAGGTAAAAAGCATGGAAAAAACTAAATATAAAATCAGTGAATTAGCAGAAGCTGCTAATGTCACTGTGAGAACAATTCGATACTACGTAAGCAAAGGCTTACTTACACCGCCTAAGGAAGATGGAATATATAGTTATTACTCAGAGATCAATCTGAAAGAATTAAAGTTAATTAAAGCATATCAAGAGCAGTATTTACCACTTGATGTGATTAGAGACAAATTGCTAAATCATGAAGTGGAAGTTAATCTAGATTCAAAAATAGAAAATGAAATCAGCAATAAAGAACTACTATTTCGAAAGGTAATGGTTATACCAGGAGTTGAACTTAGTATAAGAGAGGATGTCTTGGATAAAGCAAAGATTGAGACTTTAGTGAATTATATTAAAAAAGTGATTAACAATATCTAATTGGAGGATATCAATGAAAAACAAAAATAATGATCAAGTCACATCGTTTAATATTTTGGATGAAGAAAGTAATATATCACTTACCAAAGTCATTTATACTGGCAATATCGTTGGTAAATTTAATACTTGGATCGTTGAACAAGAATATTTGAATTTGAATGTTGATCAATCTGTAGAAATTTACTATACATTTCCCTTAAAAGCCGGTGTAACCGTCACATCATTTAGAGCTAATATTGGTGATAAAGAATTAAAAGGTGTTGTCAAAGAAAAGGAACAAGCTCATCAAGAATACCAACAAGCGATTGCTAGTGGGGATTCTGCTTACTTAATGGAGAATGTTGACTCCAATATTTTTAAGATGTCTTTAGGAAGAGTCATGCCAAATGAACTTGTCAAAATATCAATTGGTTATCTTGAAACATGTGATGTTTATGACAATCAAATCGATATATTAGTACCAACCTTAGTTGGACAAAGATATAATGATATCATTTCGAATCAATTGATTAGAGATGATAAAGTAAGCTATTCCTGTGATTTTATCATCAATGTTGAGGATAATTTATCAGTTAAAGATATTGATTCTTCTTCACATACCATCAAAGTTATGAATAATAAGCAAGTATTTAGTTTAAACAATAAATTAAATCGTGATTTTAAGCTAGAAATAAAATTAGATAATGAATTCAAAACAACCGCGCTTATAAATGGGCAATATCTATTAGTCGATGTGATGCCTAAACTGGAAGAACCACAACATCTATCTCCAAAGAAATACGTATTTGTGATTGATCGATCAGGATCGATGGAAGGGCGGAATATGAATGCCGTCAAGGATTTATTGAACGCTGCACTCGCACAACTAGAACCTGATGATCTGATCGAAATCATATCATTTGGTAGCACATATGATGTTCTATTTAATGCATTAAAAAATGTTTTTAGTGTAAGAAAAGAATTAAAAGATTACATAAATTCTCTTTCTGCAGATATGGGTGGTACTGAAATTCTTGGAGCTTTAAAAAAATCACTCACTCTTTCAGACAATGCAAACATTATTTTAATCACAGATGGACAAGTTGGGAATGAAGAGTATATTTGTAACCAAGTTTTGCAAAACATAAAAAACAACCATTTGTTTCTATTTGGACTAGATATGAGTGTCAATGAATCATTCTTAGATAAAATAGCAAAAGCAGGTCGCGGTAAAGCCTATTATTTTGCACCTGATGAAAGTCATTTTACGAACAAATTGATTAGAGCTTTTTCAAATATCAATGGTGCAATCGCAGCCAAGGTTAAACTTACAACAAATAATAAAGAATTGGATCGCTATATCTATTCTGATGTTGTATTCAATTATGAATTCTGGACGGCAATATTAAAGCTTGATCATTTTGATGAAGATATCTTAGTAACCATTGATAACACTGTAACAGTGATTAAGAAAGAAGACGTCAAAGAAACAAATATTGAGTTAAATAAAGTTTTCGCATCACGGAAAATAAACTATTATGAATCATTGATGAGTAGAGATTTAACTAAATTGGATGGATATAAAAAATTAATTATCAAAACAGCTATAGAACATCAAATTGATTCAAAATATACATCATTTTTAGCAATTAATGAAAGAGATCAAAAAGTTTATGATGTGCCACAAATTGAAGAAACACCTGTTATGAATAGTTTTGATTCTTACAGTGCGATGGATATGTTTTCTCCTCAACTTGTAGAAATTGAAGGCAATTATTTTGCTTATGCAGACCCTTCACAGTATGAACCATTTGATTATGATGAAAACGAAGAAACTCTAGAAATCAAATTATTAGAACTTATTGATGCAATCGAATCAGGAGAATTCAAAACCATTAAATCTTTAATTTTAGAAATAAATGATATTATTAAAAATATAAGTAGCGAAGATGCCATACCCATTACAACAATAGAACTCATCAATGAAGTTAAATCCTTGGATACATGGGTTTATGATCAATTGTTAAAAGGAGTTCAAGAAGAGATAAAAACATTATTTAACGACCATTAAATCTTGAAGTTGTCATAAATATAGAATTTGAAGATTGACAAAGTAATTTAGATATGTATAATTACGATTATGATAATAATCAAACTATATAAGGAGAAACTCATTGGAACTTAACATTGAAAAAGAACCAAGTGATTTTGAATTGGATCAAATTGAGAAAGTTTTATTTAAATCAAAAGATATTAATTTAAATGATTCTCTAGGTTTATACTTAAAAGATATTGGGCAAGAAAAGTTATTAACGAGAGAAGAAGAAATCGAACTTGCGAATACGATTAAGAACGCACGTGGATCTCTTGATGAAAAAGTTATCCTGCATGGACAAAGAGCAAGAGATAAGATGATTTTAGCAAATATGAGATTAGTTGTGAGTATTGCCAAAAAATATGCACATTCTAATTTAGATTTAGCGGATCTCATTCAAGATGGTTCGATGGGACTTATGAAAGCAGTTGACCGATTTCAAGTTGAAAGAGGATTTAAGTTTTCTACTTACGCAACATGGTGGATTAGACAAGCCATTTCACGTTCAATCTCAGATACATCTAGAACAATAAGACTGCCGGTTTATATCCATGATATGTTATCAGTTGTTAGAAAAGTAAAAAGACATTATGCAAATGAACACGGTAAGGAACCTGATATTGAAATCATTTCAGAAATCAGTGGTATTCCTGCGTCAACGTTAAAAATGCTAGAGCTTTATAATGCAGATACGATTTCAATTGATCAACCAGTTGGTGATGATGATTCTTCACTAATTGATGTAGTACAAGACACTAAGAATCCTACTCCAGAGGAATATCATAAGTTTAAAGTTCTTGAAGCTTATGTAATAAGTATTCTAGAAGAATTGACGAAGCGAGAAAGAGATATCATTAAGATGAGATATGGGATTGAATCCGATAAAAAAACTTTGGAAGAGATAGGACATGTTTTTGGTATTTCAAGAGAACGCGTAAGACAAATAGAAAGTAAAGCAATTAAAAAATTAAGAAAATTAATAAACGAAGTAAATAGTTAAATATTATAAAAACAATGAAAATTATATAACTGAAAAGCGAGGATTATATTAAATGGATTTTGTGTATTCTTTGTTACTGATTTTATTTACTGGTTTAATTTACATGGCTCTTCCCATATTGTTCGTTAAGCTACGTGGTAAGGTTTCTCGAGGAAAAGCTTTTTTGCTGGCATTCTTAAATTGGTTTATCATTCATTTTATATTGATTAGTGTTTATGGTGCGATATTTCCTGGTGAAGCAGATTCATTGATCTATTCAGGTCCAGTACTATGGTTGTATATTTCTTGGAAATATTTGTCTATAAAGAAAACTGCTAATAATCGAAAAGCAAATACCAAATCATCAAATTCAATTTCTGATCTTGAAAGGAAATTTAAAATAAATTTCTATGATGCAAGAAAAGAATCATTTACAAGAGAGACAATAAAATTTGCATTATTTGCATTTCAAGATGATCAAAGCAATTCAAGAATTGGTAAAATAACTACTTTGGTCGTGGTGAAAGTTCAGGGGAACGATTATAGATATTTTGCTGTGGAGTCATCGATTGGGAACTCATCCATGCTTTGCGAATGGACTTTTGATAAGAATGATCAAAATACCGGACACCTAAATTATGGTGGGGTAGCTATAAGTAAAATCAATACACTAACTCAAGAAGTAATTGTTGGAGATGAAGTTTTAATTGATCAAATACATACCATTATTAATATGAATAGTAAACCCGAATTCACATCATCAAAAAAAGATTCTGGCTGGGTAGGGACATCAAATATTTAGTTTGACTTATTGAATCTACTTTTTATATTTGTTCATATACAAAGTAAGTATATTAATTTACAATATAATTAGGTAAAGACTCTAATAATCTTTCATCAGTGTTGCTAACTTAATAGATATGGAGAAACGATAACTAATGACAAATCAGGAGAAATGGAACAAGATTGTTGATTTACATGAACAATACATGTATTCAAGAGAAGAGATTATTCAAAACATTTGGGAACATATTTTTTTTGAGTTTTTTGGTTACTCAAAACTTTCAGGTGAAATTGATGTACAAAGATCAATTCAAATTGGCTCAACTGAACGAGTGGTTACAGATATTATTATTAAAAACAAAAGCAAAGATTTGTTTATTGTAGAAATTAAACAGCAAACCTCAAAGAAGGGCAAAGACCAATTGTTAAGTTACCTTAAATTGCTCAATGTCAATTTTGGTGTGCTAATTAATGAAAAGATTACTATTATTGATCATGACTATAAAAAGCGTGATTTCGAGCAAAAGATGTATGAGATAAATTTCAATAGGGACTCTAGAGATGGTGAGTTGTTTGTTGAAATGTTCTCAAAACCATTTAATTATGAACGCGCACAAGAGTTTATAGCACAAAGAACTAGCACTAATCAGCATATTGAGGAAATTATAGGAATGATTGATGAAAAATATGTTAAAGACTTATTGTTAACTGACTTAAGTAACATTTATGATCAAACTGAAATAGAAGAAGCTCTAGGGAAAACCAAAATATTGATTTCAAGAAAAAGTATTGATGGTCCAGGTCCAAAACCTCCCAAAATATCAGGAGGAATTGGAGTTAAGATTGGTCAAGCAGTCCAGGAGTTTTTTAATATGGCTTCAATAAACAATTCTCTCCCCGAAGAATTGGTAAGTCAACTGTGCCAAAAAACTTATAGTAAATCAAAGTTTAATCTTAATTTGGCGGTACTCATTGAAGTTACGAACTATGGAGAAATAGATATAAAAAGAGTAGACAAAAAAGGATATGGAAGGTACTATGCAAAACCATATAGATTTAATGGTAAATTATATATTCTCTGCTCTCAATGGACAATAGCACAAGAGCCACATTTTTATGAGTGGAAAAGATTTTTTGAATCGAATATAATCGTTTAATTAATTTGATTTAAATGATATTAATCATATAGTTGAAAAATTTGAAAAATAATGACATTCTAATTACAATGCTTTTATGCCGATAAAGTGGACACATTAAGTTAACACAATGCATATCACTGACTATTAAAGAGGAGAATATCGTGAAATCCATTTTGAATAATATATTGAGTGATTTTGGTCATAATAATAGAATATTCCATTCAGAAGCTGAATTACAGTTTTGTATCGCTTGGGAGTTGAAGAATAGAAATCGAGATATTGATGTTTGGTTCGAATATCCAGCAGAGCAGATCAAAAATGAGCACAAAAGAATTCCTCAAATTGATTTAGTGATACAAAATAATAATCTCTTGTTTCCTATTGAAATTAAATATGCTAAAGGCAATCTTTCCTATAAAAATATCAACTTATCCAACAAGCCTTTAGATGAGTGCTTTGATGTCGCAAAAGATATTAAGCGTTTAGAGGATTTTTCAGAAAAATATGATAACTTTGATAAAGGTTATGTAATCGTAGTATCAAATAACTTCAGTTGGTTTAAAGATCATAGGCCTAGTAGCAAAGTTTTTACCTATGATTCATATTTGTTAGATCATGATTCAAATATTTTGACTGGAATGATTAAGTATAAAATTGATGATAATCACAAGAGCCAACAAATAATAGAATTAAAGGGAAAATACGATACTAAGTGGCAAGAATATTGTAGTCTTGGTAATAATATCAATGAGATATTTAAGTATCTCATTATTGAAATAAGTAAAGCATAGAGGTGTTCTCAATGGATAACGTAAAAATAACCAGTTACAAGGGTAAAAAAATAGAAAGTAAATCTCCAAAGTTAGATTATCTAATCGAAACACACAAGATATCAAATATAAAAATTATTGATTCCGATAATAATTTCTATTATCTAGATTCCTCAATTATTATGTGTTCTGATCATCCAGAGCATAATATTAATTGTTGGATAGAACTCATAAGTTTAGGCATCCAAAAGACTACCGAACTGAATTTTAACTCGCTTGTATTTCCTGTTCCGTTCTCAATTAATTTTGATTCAAATCAAATATTAATAGAACTTGAATCGAAAATAAATCATCTTAGATTCAATCATAAAGATGTATTCGATTTATACATTCAGTTTTCGTCTAACTATTCAAGTCCATATAATATTCAAAAAGCATATCGAAGTGCACATAACAAGCAATTACTGGAATTTCAAATGCTAGAGACTTACCCACGTGAGGAGCTAAAAGAGAAAGTTGAAAATATAATTAGAGAACAAAATTATTGGGATGATAAGAATACAATTGTAACACCATCAGCATTGTCAAGATTAAAATATGAGGATCGCAGACCAGACTTAAATACAATTGCATCAATCGCATTAGGATGTCATCTTACAATTGAAAAAGCAAATAAACTGTTTAATATGTTTGGGTATTCACTATCACCTTATTTTGAATATGATCAAATTGTTTCAGAGTTTCTTGAAATGAACCGAGGAGAAGATAAAGAGGAAGATGAAAAAAAATATAGCATTGATGATGTCAATGAGAAGTTACTTAAATCCACAAAAGAAAAGTATAATAAGAATAAACCCTTTTCCAAATATAGATATTATGAAAAATTAGTGGGTACACCAGATTATTATCGAGTCACATTACTAAAAGTGGGAGCAAAAGAAAAAACATTAACCGAAGATCAATTTGAGTGTTACATAAAAGAATGGAATATAGACAAGGAAGACATTTTCGAATAACTAATTATGTTTAGCCACATAGATGTTAAACCCCTTTTTCCACAGTGGAAAAACGGGGTTTTTGTTTTTTGATACCATATTGGTGTAGATTTAAATAGAAATTAATAAGGGGATAAAATAATGGGCAAGAAATTTAATTTAAATGATTTTGAACTAGCAAAAACCGAAAAGAATCAATATGAAATAATAAAATATAAAGGAAATGATCGCATCGTATATCTCCCAAACTCAGTGATGAATGTACCTATTGTAGGTATTCATAAAGATAGTTTTAAAGACAATTTGAATGTTAAATTAATCATTTTAAGTAATTCAATAAAAGATATTAATCAACAAGCTTTTGTCGGAACGAACCATTTATTCGTTTTTACACCACATTCCAAAGACATCTTTGATTTATCTAATCTTGATGATGTAGGAGTTAAATATGGACTTATTGATATTGTTTCTGATGAAAATCTAGACTATGCATTGTTTTTAGATGGCACCGCACTAGTCATCGATCATCATCTAAATGAAAGAAGATTTTCAAGATTTGGAAGATTTGGATTAACAATAGAAATCCCAAGTCAAATTAATGATCATGTTGTCTCAGAGATTTTTGATTACGCTCTTAAAGACGTTTTAAATGTTAAAGACTATATTCTACCGCAGACATTAAGAAGAATTGGAAGATTAAGTCTAGCAGGTAATGAAATGCTTAAACGTATTTATATACCAGATGAAGTTATTATCGTGGATGATGGATGTTTGGCTGAGAACTTTAATCTAAGCTTGGTTGAAATATCTAAAAATATCGTGAAAATTGGAAACTCTGCATTTATGGGTTGTTATAAGGCTATGATTTTACTTAGCAATGGTATAAATGATGAAGCCTTTGATGATTTATATAATCCCGAGAACTGTCCTATTATTAAAAACTACGAACAAACCCTCATCAAGGATGAGATTCATTATGCGTTAACAAAAGATCAGAAAGCCATCGTGATTGGCCAGTCCATCCGCAAGATTAGAGATGTAGAAATACCGGATTCTGTAGAGTATGAAAATATATTTTACGACGTAGTTGCAATCGGTCCGATGAGTTTTCAAGGTTCTAGATACATTAGATCTGTTAAATTGGGAAAAAACATCACACATATTTATAATTTGGCTTTCGCTGAATCAGATTTGGTTTCCATAGATTTTCCAGAACATTTAGAATACCTAGGGTTTGGTCTATTTAAGGACTGTTTGTATTTGAAAAGTCTAGTCATACCTCAGGGTATAAAAGTAATTCCTAAAGCCTTTTGTTTTCAATGTTTTAGCCTTGAGCTAGTGGAACTCAAGAATGGGATTGAAATTTTAGAAGAAAACGCATTTTACTGTGCACCCATCAAGGAAATAAATTTTCCAATATCAATCAAAGAAATTCATGATTTTAGTCTATATGGGACGAAGATTAAATACATTGAATTAGGTTATGGAATAAAAAAAATTGGTGATCTAGCTTTAGATTCTAATGACTTAAATACACTTATCATTTTAAACGAAAATGTAGAGATTGGGGATCATATTGTTACAGATTATGATGATCTTACCATCTATTTAGCGGGCGACTCAAACAGCGAACTTGCAACTAAAATCATGAGTGATTCAGAAGAAAGAGCAAAAATATATACTCAAGCCCATAGCGTAACAGAAGATGAGGGACTTAAGTATTTATTAACTGAATACGAAACTGCCATTTTAGTCGGCTACGACTATCGATATTTAAGTGAAAGTACATGCATATTACCAAAGATTAAAGGTGTTGAAGTTACTAAAATTAGCGATTTTGCATTAAAAGAAGCTAATTTAAGTGAACTTGAGATACCTGACACGGTGGTATCATTAGGAAAAAGATTAATTGAGAATTCAAATTTAAGAAAGCTAAGAATTCCAATTCACTTAAATCCTTTGGAAGCAAGTTCTATATCAGGATTACCTAACTTAAAGATTGAAATCTATGATGATTCAGATGATAAAGATCTTAATATATTGGCACATGAAATTGATCATTATATTAAACGAAAAAATTATCTAAATCCACTAGAGATTAAAGAGGATTACTGCTTAACGAATTACCAATTAAACCAAATTATAAAAATGATTAAGGAGAAAAATAATGAAAAATAATGAAGAAATTAACTATGGAGAACTTTTAGATATTCTTGAGACACATCTTGAAATGTTCAAAGAACAGAAGATTAGTAAAGATGATACGTTATATAACCAATACTTTAAACCCCTATCAGATGAGCATGTAAAATATCTAGGTAATGAATTTGATCTGAACTTTGATTTAACTAAGAACTACATACAATATGTTTTCGCTAGATTTGTAAAAAGTTGGTATAACGGTACAGGTAAAGCTTTTATAACTGAAGGAAAAATGAGAATAGAAATTAAAACATTGTTATGTAATTTTAATTATGATGATTTTGTAGAAAAATATTCAAATGATTGTGTAAAACTTTTTAATGAAGTTATCGAGCATCCAAAGGACTATGGAAAATTGTTTGGAATAAGAAGAAGAACTGACTTAATGTATTTTTGTGAAGGTGTCTGCTCTATTGTCAATGTTTTAGAAAAACTTTTATATCAAGGATTAATTACTAAAGGCAGTTATCAAAATCAAAAGCTATTAATTAATAGTCATGGGATAAAAGATTATATTAATACATCAATTGAAAAAGATTTGGTTGGTATGTCTTGGACATTGTTATCGGATGCAGTGAAAGAAGCAGGATTATTTGATTTAGCAAAACCTGATGTTCATATTATTGATGTTTTAAATGAGTTTTACAAAGCTAAAAAAATTGATATGACATATAAGATGCCACAAAATAGTAAACAATTTATTGCTTTCCATGAAAATATTAGACAAATCTATGAAAACAATCAATCTAAGCTAAATAGTATTTACGAACTCGATAAAAAAATGTGGATTTCTTGTGCAAAATTTTATTTTCATAATGATAAAGGTGAGGACAACCGTAAGCAAGTATTATTAGGGAAAATTAAAAATTTATCAGCATGAGACATTTAGTGATAAGAAAAAACATATATAAAGAAGAATTTCGACCTGAAATAGGCATTCCTCAACAGATTGCAGTGCTTGTTGATTGTGCTTATCCAAAGATGGATATCTATGATACTATTATACATAAAGGATATATCGAAGAAGGAAATCTAATTAAGAAAAATGTTTCACAAAGATCTGAACTTATCCATGTGATATTTTATGTGCAAGATGAAGCACTTGCTCTTAAGCTTGCACACCGTTGGGTCAACGAAGAAGAACAAAAAGAAGAAGATTATCAAGTGATAGGAATTGATCACGATTATTCAATATTTGATTAATGGAGGTTTTATGATGCAAAACGCAATTAAAAAGCTAGAATTACCAATTATTTATGATATAAATAAATTTCAACTTATGCTTCCTTTTCATGAGAAAGGACATTTAGTTATAGCTGGTGATAGCCTTACTTTAGTAAGCTATAGTCTTAATTACATACTTCGAATGGGTATGCACTATTATAATCCCAATGAACTTAAATATCTTATCTATTCGAAATCCATAACCAAAGAGACTTATGTGCAACTTGAAAATTACTTACGGAAACCTATAGTTCATACTGAAATAGACTTACTTGAATTATTAAGATGGGTTAAAAAAACTTTATCTATACGCTATAGAATGTTTAGAACATACCATTCTAGAGATATTTATGCATTTAACTTAAAAGTGAAGAATAAGGATATTAATAAAAGGTTATTAAGCCCTTTAATGATTATTATCGATGATATGCCAAAACTTGATGATCCAAATAACCATCCAATCAGTAAACTTATCATTGAGATTGCTCAACAATCAAGAGCAGCGGGTATTCATGTGATTTTATCTACGACAAACGTCCAAGCTTCACTAGGGAATTATCATAAATATATCATGCCTTATGGTATTGCCTCTAAGTTAGACTCTGATGATGATTCAAGATTTCTTACAGGTTTTGAAAACAGGGATAAACTAAACATTAATGAAGTTGCCTATTATGAATTTGGTAAATATTATGAAGCATTCAAAATCCTTGACGAAAAAACAGAAAATTCATCACGATCCATTATATCTCAATAATTGTGTGATGAATTGAATTTCCGATCTAAATCATGTATGATTATAGTGCTACATTTAAGGGTGGTGCCACATGATTAGAATCACGGATATAAAACTTGAAGTTGGTAAAGTTCCTTCATTAGCGATTGAAAAAGAAAATCTATTAAAATACATCATGACTCAATATTGAATCTATGATAAAGATATAAAGTCTTTTTCTATTTATAAAAAGGCCATTGATGCACGTAAAAAGGATCAAATCTATTTGTATATAGTGTTGATTTAGAAGTCAACAATGAAAATTTTTATGTAGATAAAAAATGAAAGGGTTAATGATTGCTCCTGTAATGAGTTATCAAGAAATACCTTCAGGAGATCAAGTCTTAAATCATCCACCAGTGGTTATTGGTTTTGGACCTTCTGGGATATTTGCTGCTTTGTTATTAGCAAGATGAGGCTAAAAACCGATTGTTTTAGAAAGAGGATTTGATGTGGATCAAAGATCTAAGAATGTCGAACATTTCTATCAAACAGGTGAATATAGTGAAGGTGCCACCATTTTATTTGGTGAAGATGGTGCAGGCACTTTTTCAGATGGGAAGCTCACAACATTAATTAATGATTATCGGTGTCGTTATGTTTTAGAGTCACTTGTGAAACATGGTGCACAATCTGAAATCTTATACATCAATAAACCGCATGTTGGCACAGATATCTTAAAGATTGTTGTAAAGAACATGAGAGAAGAGATTATTTCTTTAGGTGGTCAAATTCGGTTTAATGCGAAAGTTACTGGATTAGAGATTGAAGATCATACACTTCAAGGAGTTATGATCAATAACACAGAAAGATTAAAACTGATGTGTGTCTTTTAGGTATTGGACATAGTGCAAGAGATACCTTTGAACTTCTCTATAATGAAGAGATGAATATCATTCAAAAAGCATTCTCTGTGGGTGTACGTATCGAACACCCACAAGCCTTCATCAATCAGTCACAATACGGTAAATTCTCTACCTTACCTCAACTTGGTGCTGCAGACTATAAATTAAACTATCATGCGTCTAATGACAGAACAGCTTATACATTCTGCATGTGCCCAGGCGGATGGGTGATGTGTGCATCCTCTGAAGAAGGAGGGGTAGTCACAAACGGCATGAGTGAAAGTAAAAGAGATTATGAGAATTCAAATGCTGCACTATTAGTCAATGTGAATCCTTCTGATTTTGGATCTAATCATCCGCTTGCAGGTGTTTCTTACCAAAGAGATATTGAACAAAAAGCATTTGTTATGGGTGGTTCTAATTACAACGCTCCGATACAACTGGTTGGTGATTTTTTAAATGATCAAAAGTCAACAAAATTAGGAAGTGTTACCCCATCTTATCGTCCAGGTTATAAATTTGTTGAACTTAAAGAGTTGTTTCCACCCTATATTACAAGCACATTAAAAGAAGCGCTTCTAGATTTTAATCAAAAAATTAAAGGATTCTCGATGCATGATGCCATTCTAACCGGTGCTGAAACAAGATCTTCATCACCGATTCGAATGACCAGAGATGAAAATCATGAATCCACTATTAAAGGACTTTATCCCATGGGTGAAGGAGCAGGATATGCAGGCGGTATCATGAGTTCTTCTGTGGATGGGATGAAAACTGCTGAAAAAATTATTTCCATGTATCAACCAAGATCATTAAATGACTGATGCTATTTAGCTTAAATAAAGTAGAATAATTCATTATTCTATTTTTTCTTTTCTAAGAATGATGGTTTCTTGAACTTTAATGTTAAAATTGTAATGGAAGCGTTATCATGAAATGAAGTGAGGGCATTATGTTAAGTCAAGATATTATTCAACAATATACGCAAATTATTAAAAAAGAACTCGTTCCAGCAATGGGATGTACAGAACCGGTTGCGATTGCTTTTTGTGCTGCAAAAGCAAAATCTGTTTTAAATCAAATGCCAGAAAAAGTGATTATTGAAACTAGTGGAAATATTATTAAAAATGCGAAAAGTGTTATTGTCCCA
>Ga0265295_1001774_pt1 | contig 36825 bp, 55 predicted proteins | sample Munlansysbiofilm_FD_192503 | JGI IMG/M metagenome (GOLD analysis project Ga0265295, IMG submission 192503) | Leachate microbial communities from a municipal landfill in Southern Ontario, Canada - Methane capture system biofilm | ecosystem: Engineered > Solid waste > Landfill > Unclassified ... | reverse complement strand
AAAAGATGCAAGAGTTAAAAAGATTTGCACGGTTTTGGGATTTAGTGTTTAATAGCGGTAATTTTAAACTCTCTTGCAAGCATTTATGGAGAGATGGAAAGGTATTTGAAGGATTTTTAAACTTTAGCAATTGGCTATTTTTGCAAACACAATCAACTTGGCAAATCTCATTAGAAAGACTTGCAGGATATATTTTTACCTATCTTTGTGAAGTGATGAATGAAGATAAAGAGTTTGTAAAAAAGATAATGATTGAAGATTTAATGATTATTAGAGGTAGAAAATTGCCACTTTTTTTAAGAGATGAAGTAGTGGAGAGCGAGAAAAGAAAAGAGCCAAAAAAAGCAAATATAAGACAATTAAAACACTCCAAAAGTGATTAAAAACCTCTTTTTATTCCTTTTCATAAGGAAGAAAATCTATTTTTTATCATACACAAATCCCCATATCCTTGACTTTTAAAGAATGATTCAGTAAAATCTCAGTCCTTTTTAGGGTCGAACAGTAGATCGACATGTTCTTTATTAAAGGTAAATTATGGAGAAAATTCGTCTTAAGCTTAAAGCTTACGATCACCGAGTTTTAGATAGATCAGTTGCAGCAATAGTAGAAGCTGTCAAAAGAACAGGTGCAGAAATCCGTGGGCCAATTCCTATGCCTACTAAAATTAAGCGCTACACTGTGCTTAAATCTCCCCATGTAAATAAAGATTCTCGCGAACAATTTGAAATGCGAATTCATGCCAGAATGATCGATATTGTATCTGCTACATCAGACACAGTTGATTCATTGATGAAACTAGACTTAGCTCCAGAGGTTAATGTCGAAGTTCGAGCAATGGGCAAGTAAGGATAGTAAATGGAATATATTGTAGAAAAAATTGGAATGAGCCGAACTATTAGCGTGCCAAGCGTAGCTGTAACTTTACTAAAAGTTCTACCTGCAAAAGTTTGTGAAGTTAACGAAGGCAAGGCGATTGTAGCTTATAGTTTAGGTAAAAAAATTAATAAAGCTATTGAAGGGCAACAAAAAAAATATACTCTTTCAAAAGAGTTTAATAGATTTGTCTCTTTAAGTACTTTGGCTTCAGAAGCTGGCGATTTGAGTGATGAGCCACTAAAAGAAGCAAAAGTTTTAAAAGTAACGCTAAATAGCAAAGGTAGAGGTTTTACAGGTGTTGTGAAAAGACATAACTTTTCAGGCGGCCCTGCAAGTCATGGTAGTAGATTTCACAGAAGAGTTGGATCGATTGGAAACTGCGAATTTCCAGGAAGAGTTCAGCCAGGAAAAAAGATGCCAGGTCACTTTGGCAATAGTAAAACAACAGTAAAAAATGAAATTGTCTCTTATGATCCGCAGAGTGGAGTTTTGGCTGTAAAAGGTTCTGTTCCAGGTTTTAATGGAGCTATGGGACGAGTAAGGATTGTTAAATGAGTGAAGCAATTATATTAAATGAGAATTTGGAAAAAAGTTCAACTATTCCAATGCCTAAATCTTACGCAGATATTAACCCACATAACCTATATCTATATACAAAAGCATATTTAGCTGCCATAAGAGCTAATAGTGCAAGTACAAAAACCAGAAGTGAAGTTAGAGGTGGTGGGAAAAAACCTTGGGGTCAAAAAGGTAGAGGAAGCGCAAGAGCAGGAAGCAGAAGAAGCCCACTTTGGGTTGGCGGAGGCGTAATCTTTGGCCCAAGTTCAGATAGAAATTATTTTCAAAAAGTAAATAAAAAGCAGAAAAAATTAGCACTTTTATATGCGTTAAACCAAAAAGCAGCTAGTGGAGCTTTGTTTGTAGTTGATAATATTGCAGTTGAGTCTGGAAAGACTAAAGATGCTGCAAAAATAGTTGAAAAATTAAATGTTAGAGATGTGCTAATTATTAAAGAACTTATTGATGAGAAGACTTTTTTAGCATTTAGAAATTTAAGTAACTGTTATTTAGTAGAACCAAATGAGATTAATGCATATGTAGTTGCAACTTATCGTGCGGTTATTATTGAAAAATCAGTTTTTGAAACATTAGTAAGAGAGGGCTAAAAATGGCAGATATTACCGATATCAAAGCAATTTTATATACTGAGAAAACCCTAGGCCTTCAAGAAGATGGGGTTGTAGTTATCCAAACTTCTCCAAAAATGACAAAAAATGGACTCAAAGCAGTATTAAAAGAGTATTTTGGATTTACTCCTTTGCGTGTTAACTCTTTAAGAATGAGTGGAAAAATAAAGAGATTTAAAGGGCGCATAGGAAGCAGGGCTGATTATAAAAAATTCTATGTAAAGTTGCCAGAAGGCGCGCAACTTGAGAATCTGGAGGCATAATTATGGCAATTAAAACTTACAAACCATACACTCCTAGTAGAAGATATATGAGTGGAGTTAGTTCAGAAGATATTACAAGTAAAGCCAGTGTGCCAAGCTTATTGAAAAAACTTCCTGCATCTGCTGGAAGAAACAATAAAGGAAGAATTACCTCAAGGCATAAAGAAGCTGGAGCTAAAAAGATTTATAGAATTATAGATTTTAAAAGAAGAAAATATGGAATTCCTGGCAAAGTTGAAGCCATTGAATATGACCCATATAGAAACTGTAAGATAGCTCTAATCGTATATGCTGATGGAGAAAAAAGATATATTTTACTTCCACAAGGTTTAAGCGTTGGAGATAAAGTTGAAGCAGCTGAGGCAGGATTAGACATAAAGCCTGGCAATGCTATGAAACTTAAAAATCTACCAATTGGAACAATTTTACACAATATTGAGTTAAAGCCTGGCAAAGGCGGACAGATAGCAAGAAGTGCTGGTGGATATGTTCAATTAATGGGTAAAGAAGAAAAATATGTAATTTTAAGACTCCCAAGTGGCGAAATGAGACAGGTGCTTGCAGAGTGTATGGCAACTGTTGGTGCTGTTGGAAATGAAGATTATATAAATATTACAATTGGTAAAGCAGGAAGAATTAGACACATGGGTATCAGACCTCAAACAAGAGGTTCAGCAATGAACCCAGTAGATCACCCTCATGGTGGTGGTGAAGGTAAGAAAAACTCTGGTCGTCATCCTGTAACTCCTTGGGGTAAACCTACAAAAGGGGCTAAAACTCGCCGCAAGAAGGCAAGTGATAAGCTTATCATTTCTAGAAGGAAAGGAAAATAACAATGGCTAGATCGTTGAAAAAAGGGCCTTTTATTGATGAACATATCATGAAAAAAGTCACGAAAGCTAAAGAGAGTAAAGATACAAAGCCTATAAAAACATGGTCAAGACGAAGCACTATTCTTCCTGAAATGATTGGTTTAACTTTCCACATACATAATGGAAAAAGCTTTATACCTTTGTATGTTACTGAAAATCATGTCGGATATAAATTAGGTGAATTTGCACCAACAAGAACCTTTAAAGGACATAGAGGTTCAGTACAAAAGAAGATAGGGAAATAGGAGATAAGATATGAGTAGAGCAATATTAAAATTTACCAGACTATCTCCAACAAAAGCAAGATTAATTGCAAGAGAGATTCAAGGGATGAACGCTGAGTATGCACTAGCTACTTTAGAATTTACTCCAAACAAAGCAGCAAGAGTTATCTCAAAAGTTATTGCTTCAGCAGTAGCAAATGGCGGATATGAGCCAGATGAGGTAGTCGTATCTTCATGCAGAGTTGATGCGGGTCCAGTTCTTAAAAGATTTCGCCCAAGAGCTAGAGGTAGTGCCAGTGGCATTCGCAAACCAACCTCTCATGTGTTGGTAGAAGTTAGTAAGCAAGCAAAGAAGGAAGATTAAGATGGGTCAAAAAGTAAATCCAATTGGTTTAAGACTTGGCATTAATCGAAACTGGGAGTCTAGATGGTTTCCTGGTAAGCAAACACTTCCAGAAAATTTAAAAGAGGACCACGCTATTAGAACATTCTTGAAAAAAGAGTTGTATTATGCTGGTGTTAGCCAAATTTTAATTGAAAGAACTGCTAAAAAATTAAGAGTAACAGTTGTAGCAGCAAGACCTGGGATCATTATTGGAAAAAAGGGTGCTGATATTGAAAAACTAAAAACTACTCTTCAAGCCTTAATTCAAAAAGAGGTAAATGTAAATATTAAAGAGGAGCGAAGACCACAAGCTTCAGCTCAACTTGCAGCAGAAAATGTTGCTATGCAGTTAGAAAGAAGAGTTGCTTTTAGAAGAGCAATGAAAAAAGTTATCCAATCAGCTCAAAAAGCTGGAGCTAAAGGGATTAAAGTTTCTGTATCTGGAAGATTAGGTGGTGCAGAAATGGCTCGAACAGAGTGGTATTTAGAAGGTAGAGTTCCACTTCATACCCTAAGAGCTAAAATAGACTATGGTTTTGCTGAGGCACATACAACATATGGAAACATTGGTGTTAAAGTTTGGATCTTTAAAGGCGAAGTACTAGCTAAAGGTATCCAAGCTGAAAAGCCAGAAGAGCCAAAACGCCAGCGAAGCCCAAGATCAAAAAAAGGTAAATAGCCATGATGATGCCAAAAAGAACGAAATATCGTAAAATGATGAAAGGGCGAAATAGAGGTAAAGCTACTCGTGGAGCTTCTATTGCCTATGGAGATTTCGCAATTAAAGCTATCTCGGCTGGAAGAATTGACTCAAGACAGATTGAAGCTGGTCGTATTGCAATGACTCGTCATGTAAAAAGACAAGCTAAAACTTGGATTAGAGTTTTTCCAGATAAGCCACTTACTAAAAAGCCACTTGAGACAAGAATGGGTAAAGGTAAAGGTGGAGTTGAGAAGTGGGTTATGAATATTAAACCAGGCAGAATCATTTATGAAATGTCAGGTGTAAGTGAAGAGCTTGCTCGCGAAGCACTAACTCTAGCGATTCATAAGTTACCATTTAAAGCGAAAATAATTACGCGAGAGAGTGAAAATGAAATATATTGATTTAAAAGACAAGACAGCTGCCGAGTTGGCAGAGTTATTAAAAGAGAAAAAGTTGCTGCTTTTTACCTTAAGACAAAAGCTTAAAACAATGCAGCTAACTAACCCTAATGAAGTCCGTGAAGTGCGTAAAGATATCGCACGCATTAAAACAGCAATTGCTGCCAATAAGTAAGAGGGTATGAACATGTCATTAAAAAAAGAGATACAAGGTGTTGTAGTACAAAAAGCAGGTGATAAAACTGCTACTGTGCTTGTGGAGAGAAAAGTAATGCATCCACGCTACCGCAAATTTGTCAAAAGATTTAAAAAGTATTTAGTCCATGATGAAAAAAATCAGACAGCTCCAGGTGATACGGTTGTTGCAGTTGAGTGCAGACCACTTTCTAAAAGAAAATCATTTCGCCTAAAAGCTGTAGTTGCAACAGGAGTAGAGTAATGATTCAAAGTTTTACAAGAATGACTGTTGCCGACAATAGCGGTGCAAAAGAGATTATGTGTATCAAAGTATTAGGCGGAAGCAAGCGAAGATATGCAAGTGTTGGTGATGTTATTGTAGCGTCAGTTAAAAAAGCATTACCTAATGGAAAGATTAAAAAAGGACAGGTAGTAAAAGCTGTCATTGTTAGAACAAAAAAAGAGATTCAAAGAGAAAATGGCTCACTTATCCGTTTTGACGAAAATGCTGCGGTTATATTAGATGGTAAAAAAGAGCCAGTAGGAACTCGTATCTTTGGACCAGTGAGTAGGGAAGTAAGATACGCTAACTTTATGAAAATTGTCTCTTTAGCTCCGGAGGTACTGTAACCATGGCTATTAAATATAAGATAAAAAAAGGCGACACTGTAAAGATAATTGCAGGGGATGATAAAGGTAAAACTGGAGAGGTTTTACAAGTAATGCCTAAAAAAGGACAAGTAGTAGTTAAAGGATGCAAGCTTGCTAAAAAAGCTGTAAAGCCAAGCGATAAAAACCCTGAAGGCGGATTTATAAATAAAGAGATGCCTATTGATATTTCAAATGTTGCGAAAGTAGAGGGTTAAGAGATGAGATTACAAGAAAAATACAAAAATGAGATAAAGCCAGCTTTAGTAGAAGCTCTTGGCATAAAAAACCCAATGCTAATTCCAGCTATTGAGAAAATCATCATTAGTGTTGGAGCAGGGGATAATGCAAAAGACAATAAAATTTTGCAAAACATGACAGATACCATCTCTTTAATCGCAGGGCAAAAAGCTTTAAGTACTGTGGCTAAAAAATCTGTTGCAGGATTTAAAATTAGAGAGGGCTTTCCTGTTGGCATCAAAGTAACACTAAGAGGCAGAAATATGTATGCTTTTTTAGATAAGCTTATCTCTGTTGCACTTCCAAGAGTTAAGGATTTCCGTGGTTTGCCACGCAATGGATTTGATGGAAGAGGAAATTATAATTTTGGATTAAATGAGCAGTTAATGTTTCCTGAGGTTGAGTATGACAAGATTATTAAAACTCATGGAATGAATATTGCGATAGTAACAACTGCGAAATCAGATAAGGAAGCACACAAACTTTTAGAGCTAGTGGGCATCCCTTTTGCTAAAGGAAGAAGTAATGGCTAAAAAATCTATGATAGCTAAGGCTGCAAGAAAGCCAAAGTTTAAAGTAAGAGCTTATACTAGGTGTCAAGTGTGTGGGCGTCCGCATTCAGTTTATAGAGATTTTGGATTGTGCCGAGTTTGCCTAAGAAAAATGGCAAATGAGGGATTGATTCCTGGTTTGAAAAAAGCAAGTTGGTAAGGATATAGCTATGATGAATGATTTAATATCTGATGCACTAACTAGAATTAGAAATGCATCAATGCGAAAATTAGAGACTACAAAACTGCTCCACACAAATGCTGTTGAAGCTATCCTTAGCATATTTAAAGCTAAAGGGTACATTGAAGAGTACAATGTGGTTGAAGATGGAAATAAAAAATTTGTAAATGTTGTCTTAAAGTATGATGAAAATGGCAATAGAGTCATAAATGAAGTAAAAAGAATCTCTAAGCCAGGTAGAAGAGTATATAGAGGCAAAGATCAAATTAAAAGATTTAAAAATGGTTATGGCACCGTTATTGTAAGTACTTCAAGAGGCGTTATGAGTAATGAAGAAGCTCATAAAAGTGGAGTAGGCGGTGAGTTGCTTTGCAGTATTTGGTAAGCTGCCCTTACTTTTTATGGTATTCGGTATCCATTCTTAAAAGTAGACATATCGTAGACAAGTAAAAAGGATAAAAATGTCACGAATTGGAAAGATGCCTGTGGTTATTCCAGCAGGTGTAGAGTTAAAGCTTGATGGCGATCAAGCGATATTTAAAAAAGGTAACATTGAAAAAGTTTTAGATACAAAAGATCAAGTATCTATGAGCTTTAAAGATGGAAGTTTAGAGTTTTCACCAAAGGGAGATGATAGAAAAGATCACGCTTTTTGGGGACTTTATAGATCTCTTGCAAGTAACATTGTAATTGGATTAACTGAAGGTTTTACAAAAAAATTAGAAGTTAATGGTGTTGGGTATAGAGCTGCAGTAAATGGCAAGGTTCTTGAATTGCAACTTGGTTTTTCACATCCAGTTCATTATGAATTTCCAAACGATATAGATATAAGTGTTGAAAAAAATGTTATTACTATAAAAGGTGATGATAAACAAGTTGTGGGACAGATAGCTGCCAAGATTAGAGAATTTAGACCACCAGAGCCATATAAGGGTAAAGGCGTTAAGTATATTGATGAGCGCATTATCCGAAAAGCTGGCAAAACATCCAAGAAGTAAGGGACTATAAATGAGAGAAACAACTTTAAAAAGAAAAATAGCACTCAGACAAAAAAGAAAGCTTAGAGTGCGTGGTAAAATCTCTGGCACACCTGAGTGCCCTAGAGTCTCAATTTTTAGATCAAATCGTAGAGTTTATGCACAAGCTATAGAGGATGTAAATAGTACAACTTTAGCTGCGGTTGATGGTAAAAAGATGGATCTTAAGGCCAATAAAGAGGGTGCGGCTATTTTAGGAAAAACTATGGCTGAAGCTTTGGTGGCAAAGGGTATTCAAGAGGTAAAGTTTGATAGAAATGGATATTTGTATCATGGTGTTGTTGCAGCCTTTGCTGAAGCGATGCGCGAAAATGGCATTAAGCTTTAACCGATAAGTCGATAAGGAAACAAAGATGGAAAAATACAATAAAGAAGAGTTTGAAGAAGTAATCGTAAATATCGGCAGGGTTACCAAAGTAGTAAAAGGTGGTCGCCGTTTTCGTTTTACAGCATTAGTGGTAATTGGAAACCGAAATGGTTTAGTTGGATATGGATTTGGAAAAGCAAAAGAGGTTCCAGATGCAATCAAAAAAGCAGTAGATAATGCTTTTAAAAATATTATAAAAGTTGATATTAAAGGCTCAACCATAGCTCATGACATTGAAGTTAAATATAACGCTAGTCGTATTTTACTTAAACCAGCTAGTGAGGGTACTGGAGTTATTGCAGGTGGTTCAACTAGACCAGTTTTAGAGCTAGCGGGCATTAAAGATATTTTGACTAAATCTCTTGGTTCAAATAACTCTTCTAATGTTGTTCGTGCAACTATCAAAGCTTTAAGCATGATTAAAAGCTAAGATTGTAAAAAAGGAAAAATTATGTCATTAGAAAATTTAACTCCAGCACTTGGCTCGACTCATAGCAAAAAAAGAGTTGGAAGAGGGCAAGGAAGTGGAACAGGAAAGACTGCAGCAAAAGGACATAAAGGTCAAAGAGCTAGAGCAGGCTTTAGTATAAAAAGAGGCTTTGAAGGCGGTCAGCAACCACTACAAAGAAGACTTCCAAAAGTTGGATTTAACTCAAGAGTGGTTAAGCCATATGCTATTAATGTAGATAAAAATAGAGAAATTTTAGAGTTAGAAGAGATAACTATTGATAGTATAAAATCTATTCATAAAATGACAACTAAAATCAAAAGAGTTAAACTAATAGGAAGTGAGGCAAAAGCGCTAGTTGCAAAGATTAAAGATGATAATGTAACTGTAAGTGGAAATTAAAATGGGGAAAGAATTAACCAACAAGATTCTCATCACTTTAGCTTTTTTGTTTGCCTATAGAATCTTAGCTTATGTGCCAGTTCCAGGCGTAAACATAGATGTTATCAAAGAGTTTTTTGACTCAAATAGCTCCAATGCTTTGGGGCTATTTAATATGTTTAGTGGAAAGGCAGCTGAGAGGCTTAGTATTATCTCCCTTGGTATAATGCCATACATTACCGCTTCAATTGTTATGGAGTTACTAGCTGCTACTTTTCCAAATCTTGGAAAGATGAAAAAAGAGCGTGATGGAATGGTTAAATATATGCAAATTATTAGATATGCAACCATTGGAATTACGATTGTTCAAGCAGTTGGAGTCTCCATAGGTCTTCAAAGTATGACAGGAAGAGGCGGAGAGAGTGCTATTATGATTGATACTGGAACTTTTGTATCAGTTGCTGCAGTCTCAATGCTAACTGGCACAATGCTTCTTATGTGGATTGGTGAGCAAATCACTCAAAGAGGGATTGGAAATGGTATTAGTTTAATTATTTTCGCTGGTATTGTTTCTGGAATTCCATCTGCGATTGGCGGAACTATCAACTTAGTAAATACAGGCGAATTAAACTTTTTAGTAGTGATTGGAATAGTTGCGGTAATTTTAGCAACCGTTGGAACTATTATCTATGTTGAAATGGGTGAGAGGCGCATTCCTGTCTCATATTCTAGAAAAGTCATGATGCAAAATCAAGATAAAAGAATAATGAACTATGTGCCTATTAAAGTAAACTTATCTGGTGTTATTCCACCAATCTTTGCATCTGCAATTTTAATGTTCCCATCAACCATTTTACAAGCAAGCGATAATAGATATATCCAAGCAATAAATGACTTTTTAAATCCAAATAGTTACTTTTTTAATGTTTTAACATTTCTTTTTGTTATCTTTTTCTCATATTTTTATGCGTCAATTGTTTTTAATGCAAAAGATATTTCAGAAAATTTAAAAAAGCAAGGTGGTTTCATACCTGGGCTTAGACCAGGAACAAGCACTGCTAACTTTTTAAATGAAGTTGCAAGTAGATTGACTTTTACTGGAGCTATCTATCTAGGACTTATCTCTACTCTTCCATGGGTTTTAGTAAAAGTTATGGGAGTTCCATTTTATTTTGGAGGAACGGCAGTTTTGATTGTTGTTCAAGTAGCTCTTGATACTATGAGAAAAATAGAAGCTCAAATGTATATGAATAAATATCAAACTCTTAGTGCAGTTGGCCTATAGATGGCGATAACTTTAAAAAAGCCCAGCGAGATTGAAAAACTCGCTAGGGCTGGTGAGTGCGTGGCTAAAACATTAAATTATTTAAAAGAGATAGTTAAACCAGGAATGACTTTAGCGCAAATTAATAATTATGGCGAAGAGTTTTTACATAAATTAAATGTTAGGCCAGCTTTTAAAGGATTGTATGGTTTTCCTGGAGGAGTATGTACCTCATTAAATGAAGTAGTAATTCATGGCATACCTGATGAGAGAGTTGTTAAAGAGGGAGATATTTTAGGGCTTGATATTGGAAGTGAATATCAAGGTTGGTATGGTGATGCTGCAATGACAATCCCCATTGGGAAAATTTCAAAAGAAGATGAAGATTTAATAGCTTGCTCAAAAGATGCCTTGTATGCAGCGATTGATTATATAAAAGAGGGCATGAGATTTAAAGAGTTAAGTTATTTTTTAGAGCAGTTTATTTTAGATAGAGGGTATGTGCCTTTAAGAGGATTTTGTGGACATGGGATTGGAAGAAAGCCTCATGAAGAGCCTGAAATCCCAAACTATTTAGAGGGTAAAAACCCAAAGCAAGGGCCAAAAATCAAAAATGGAATGGTTTTTTGTATAGAGCCAATGGTTTGTCAAAAAGATGGTACACCAATTATTAAAGAAGACAAATGGTCAGTTGTTTCAAAAGATGGGCTTAGAACTAGCCATTATGAACATACTGTTGCCATAGTTAATAGTAGAGCTAAAATTATCTCAATAGATAGATCAAAATAGGAGGATAGATGGCAAAAGATGACATCATAGAGATTGATGGCGATGTTGTAGAAGCTTTACCAAACGCAACCTTTAAAGTTGAGCTTGATAATAAGCATGTGATTTTATGCCATATCGCTGGAAAAATGAGGATGCATTATATAAAAATAATGCCAGGAGATAGAGTAAAAGTGGAGCTAACCCCATATAGTTTAGATAAAGGCAGGATTACATATAGATATAAGTAAGCCAAAAGCTTTATTTAGATATACTATGCCCCTTTTGCAAAACTGTGCGAAGAATTATTGATAAAGTGACCACTATTTTTTCAATAATTGGTTTAATTATTCATCATTAAACCTAAGGCAGTAAATAAAAAGTGGAATAATCCATTAGGAGAATATAGATGAAAGTAAGGGCTTCTGTAAAGAAGATGTGCGAGAAATGCAAGATTGTTAAGCGCCGCGGAGTCGTGCGTGTGATTTGCGAAACTCCAAAACACAAACAAAGACAAGGATAGTTCATGGCTCGTATTTCAGGTGTAGATTTACCGAAAAAAAAGCGTGTTGAATACGCATTAACATATATATATGGAATTGGTCTTCATACATCAAGATTGATTTTAGATGCAACTGGCATTCCTTATGACAAAAGAGTTCATGAGCTAAGCGAAGAAGATGCTGCTGCAATTAGAAATGAGATTCAAGGAAAATATATAGTTGAGGGTGATTTAAGAAAAAGTGTTGCGATGGATATTAAATCGTTAATGGACCTTGGGAGCTACCGAGGCTTACGACATAGAAAAGGTCTTCCTGTTCGTGGGCAAAAAACTAAAACAAATGCCAGAACACGCAAAGGGAAAAAGAAGACCGTCGGCGCAAAAGCTAAGTAAGGCAAGGAGTGAACAATGGCAAAACGAAAAGTAGCTAGAAAAAAAGTAGTTAAGAAAAATATAGCAAGAGGAATTATCCATATCTCCGCTACATTTAATAATACAACTGTAACAATAACTGATGAGATGGGTAATGTTATCTCATGGAGTAGTGCTGGAAGCTTAGGCTTTAAAGGAAGTAAAAAATCAACTCCTTATGCTGCCCAACAAGCAGTAGAAGATGCCTTAAATAAAGCAAAAGAGCATGGAATTAAAGAGGTGGGAATTAAAGTACAAGGCCCAGGAAGCGGTAGGGAAACCGCTGTTAAAAGCATTGGTTCAGTTGAAGGGATAAAAGTTATTTTCTTTAAAGATGTTACACCCCTTCCTCATAACGGTTGCAGGCCACCGAAGCGTCGCCGAGTATAAGCGAAATGTATAAGAGAATAGGAGAATAACTATGGCACGATATAGAGGACCAGTTGAAAAATTAGAAAGACGACTAGGGGTTAGCCTAGCATTAAAAGGAGAGCGCCGTCTTGCAGGAAAGAGCGCTTTAGATAAAAGACCTTATGCTCCAGGACAACATGGGCAAAGAAGAGCTAAGATTAGCGAATATGGATTGCAACTAAAAGAGAAGCAAAAAGCAAAATTTATGTATGGGCTCTCTGAAAAGCAATTTTTAGGACTATTTAAAGATGCTTCAAGAAGAGATGGAAATACTGGAACTATTTTAGTTCAACTAATTGAGCAAAGGCTTGATAATGTTGTTTATAGAATGGGACTTGCAACTACTAGAAGATTTGCAAGACAGCTTGTAACTCATGGACACCTTTTAGTAGATGGTAAAAAGATCAATATTCCATCTTACAGAGTAAGGCCTGGACAAAAAGTTGAAGTAAGAGAGAGATCAAAACAAAATCCACAAATCTTAAGAGCTATGGAGCTAACAAGCCAAACTGGCATTGTTCCATGGGTAGATGTGGAAAAAGATAAATTATTTGGTATTTTTACACGCATTCCAGAAAGAGAAGAGGTGGTTATCCCTGTAGAGGAACGACTCATTGTTGAATTGTATTCTAAGTAAAAGGCGGTACGATGAAAAAAATTAAAACATCTGCGTACATGCCCACTGAAATTGAAGTGGAAAATATTGCTAAAAATAGTGTTAAGATTACAGCTTATCCATTTGAAGCTGGTTTTGCTATAACTTTAGCTCATCCATTAAGAAGATTGCTATATAGCGCAACTGTTGGGTATGCTCCAATTGCAATAAAAATTGAGGGAGTTTCTCATGAGTTTGATAGCATTAGAGGAATGCTAGAAGATGTTGCTCTATTTATAATCAACTTAAAAAATATCCGCTTTAAGATAAGCAATGAAGCTAAAAGAGTAGAGGCTAGCTACACTTTTAATGGGCCAAAAGAGATTTATGGGAAAGATTTAGCTAGTGATGAGGTTGAGATTGTTAACCCAGATGCTTACTTAGCAACCATAAATGAAGATGCAGAACTTACATTTTCAGTTATTGTAGAAAGAGGCATTGGATATGTTCCTAGTGAAACTTTAAGAAATGGTATTGAAGAGGGATACATAGCACTTGACGCATTTTTTACACCAGTTAAAAAAGCCATATATGACATTGAAAATGTTTTAGTTGAAGATAACCCAAATTTTGAAAAAGTTATCTTTACAGTTGAAACAGATGGTCAAATAAGCCCAGTAGAAGCGTTTAAAAACTCTTTAGAGGCAATGTATGAACAAATGTCAGTATTTAATAAAGTATTAGACATTAATGTTGATATTAAAGAAGAAGATTCTACTTTTAGCGAAGAGGCTTCAAAACTTTTCCAAGGAATTGAAGAGTTAGGATTAAGTGCTAGAAGCTTTAACTGTCTTGATAGAGCAGATATTAAGATAGTGGGCGAGCTTGTACTTATGAGTGAAGCTGAAATTAAAGAGATTAAAAATTTAGGAAAAAAATCTCTTGAAGAGATAAAAAGCGTAATGGAAGAGATAGGATTTCCTTTAGGCGAGGAGAGATCCGCGCAACTTATAGATAGCGTTAAAAAACGCATCGAAGAGATGAATTCAAACTAATGAGGATAAATCTATGAGACACAAACATGGATATAGAAAACTAGGACGCACTTCATCGCATCGAAGTGCTCTTTTAAAAAATATGTCAATTGCTTTAATTAAAGCAGAAAAGATTGAAACTACCTTAGCTAAAGCAAAAGAGTTAAGATCTTATATTGAAAAACTTATTACAAAAGCAAAAAAAGGTGATTTTAATTCACATAGAGCTGTTTTTGCTGCACTTCAAGACAAAGAGACAACTAAAAAATTAGTTGAAGAGATTGCTCCAAGATATGAGCAAAGAGATGGTGGATATACAAGAATAGTTAAAACTAGAACCAGACAAGGTGATGCTGCCTTGATGGCTTTTATATCTTTAGTATAATTTTTGGGGCCTTGGGCCCCTTTTTCTTCAATTAAATCAAACTCTAAACTTTTCTTGCTACAATGCTCTAACTTAACTATTTAGGAGTGCATATGTTACCTTTTAGCGATGAAGAGTTGTTTCCAGCTGTAGAAAAATCACTTGAAAAAGTTAAACCAATGTTAGCATTAGATGGCGGTGGGATGGAGTTGCTTGCTATTAAAAATGGAAAAGTTTTTGTTCAACTTCAAGGTGCTTGTGTTGGGTGTGCTGCTAGTGGACAAACACTTAAATATGGCATTGAAAGACAACTTAGAATCGATATTCATCCAGAGATTGAAGTTATAAATATTGCACCTGGAATGGAGCATATGATAGATGAGTTTGAGTAAATTTAAATCTTTAGGAATAGAGTGTTTTTTAGCAAGAGAATTTAATAGAGCGCTATTTTACTTCTCTTTAGCCTTTAAAGAAGATCCTAATGATAAAGAGCTTAGGATGTTTATCATTTTGACTGATTTAGCAGCTCAAAAAGAGGAAGAGGCTTACTCTTTATTTGAATATTACACTTTAAATGAAGAAAATTCTACAGAAAATGATGCTTTGCTTGAAGAGATTATTGATTCGCTTGAAATTGGACCTGATAAACTTCTATCTATTTTTGAAAACCAAGTATTGCAAGCTCATATTGATGAAGAAGATGGGATAAGTTATGATGATTTTATGGAACTTGTAAAGACAAGAAGCTTTAAAGAGGCGTTTGAGAATATAATGTTTTCAACCAAAGTCATAATTTCTAAAAAAGAGGATTTCATAGATTTTTTAGATAAATTAATTGAACATGGATTTATTGATATTTCATTTAAGTATCTTGAAAACGCAGTCTCTATATTTCCAAATGAGATAAAATTTCACAATCTTTTAAAAAAAGCTCATGGTAGTAAACACTCTTGAAAGTAGCAGTAAAACATGAAAATATAGAGTCTTTAACTGACTCATCTTTAGAGTGCGATCAAAAGACAGCCTTTGTTTTAACCTCCCAAAATAAAAGTTATTTAAATGATGTTAAGGCAAAAAACTCAGTTAAAATTTTAACGCCATATGAGTGTTTTTCTATTTTAGGAATTGATAAAAATATCAAAATAGTTGGCATAACTGGAACTAATGGAAAAACAACAACCGCAGCAGCAATATATTCAATGCTTTTAGACTTAGGTCAAAAGTGTGCACTACAAGGCACAAGAGGGTTTTTTGTAAATGAAAAGCAGATAAAACCTCACTCCCTTACTACTCCTTCAATTTTAGAAACATTATCAAATTTAGCTTTAGCTTCTAAAGAAAAATGTAACTATTTTATCATGGAGGTAAGCTCTCATGCCATTGCTCAAGATAGAATTGAATCTTTAGATTTTGCTCTTAAAATATTTACAAATTTATCGCAAGATCATTTAGATTTTCACAAAAGTATGGAAGAGTATAAAAATGTAAAGAGTCGATTTTTTAGCGATGAGAGTTTAAAACTAATAAATAGTGATGAAGAGAAGATTAATTACAATAGAAAAAATAGTTATAGATATGGGGTAGAAAACAAAGGGGAATTTTTAGTTAAAGCATATAGTTTAAAAGATGGAATTAGCGCAGTTTTTTCTCTTTTAGATAGTGAATATTTGATAAGTTCTGCACTTCATGGAGATTTTAATCTTTACAATCTTTTAGCTGCTGCTTCAGCTGTAAAACTTTTAGCTAACCCTTCAGTTAGCAAGTTAGAAAAAGCAATCTCAAACTTTGGAGGAGTTAGCGGGAGAGTTGAGGTTGTATCTAAAAATCCTTTAGTCATAGTTGATTTTGCTCATACGCCTGATGGAATGAAAAAAGTTTTAAATTCATTAAAACATAGTGAGCTTATCGTGCTTTTTGGAGCTGGTGGAGATAGGGATAAAACTAAAAGGCCACTAATGGGAAGCGTGGCTTCAAGATATGCTAAAAGAGTTATATTAACTAGCGATAACCCACGCAGTGAAGATCCAGAAAAGATAATAGAAGATATATTGCAAGGAGTAACTAAGTCGCTAGATAAGGTTATAAAAGATCGAAAAGAAGCGATAATTTATGCATTAAACAGCTTGCAAGAGGGGGAAGTTTTACTCATTTTAGGCAAAGGCGATGAAGAGTATCAAGAGATAAAAGGAGAGAAATATCCCTTTAGCGATAGGAAGATAGTAAAAGAGTGGTTAAAAGAAATCAAAGATAAAAAATATGGTAAAATAGATACTAAATAATCAAATTTTAAGGATTTTGCGTGAGATTTGAAATGCTTTATAGCAAGATTCACCGCGCCACAGTAACAGATGCTAATTTAAACTATGTAGGTTCAATTACAATTGATGAAGAGTTAATGAAGGCAGCAAAGCTAAGAGTAGGCCAAAAGGTGGATATTGTTAATATTAATAATGGTGAAAGATTTTCTACTTATGTGATTAAGGGTGAGTTTGGCAAGAGGGAAGTTTGCCTAAATGGGGCAGCTGCAAGAAAGGTTCATGTAGGAGATAAGATTATCATAATAGCTTATGCACTTTTTGATGAGAGTGAGCTTGAGGGGTATAAACCAATTGCAGTTTTAGTAGATGAGAAAAACAATATTCAAAAGATAAGGGATACCATTTAAATGTTTGATAATTTTGATTTTTCTAAAATGGGTGAAATGCTAGAAAAAGTGCAACAACAAGCAAAAGATATGCAAAAAGAGGCAGAGTCAAAAACTTTTACGGCTAAAAGTGGCGGCGGCATGGTAAAAGTTAGCATGAGCGGAAAGGGCGAGGTTGTAGATTTGGATATTGATGATAGCTTGCTTGAAGATAAAGAGTCTTTACAAATTCTTTTAATTAGCGCAATAAACGATGTTTTAACTATGGTTGAGGATGATAAAAAAAGTTCAGCTGCAAGAATGTTTACAAATTTTACAGGAGCAAACTATTAAACTTTTTATTGCATTTTTAACTCTTTTTAATTTTGCACTATTTGCAAATGGTCCAACCAATGAAGATGTTACTGCTTGTTTTAAGAAAAATAGATCTGCGTATATTGACTTTGAGGGCACTCCTGCAATTGCCATTTCAAAAGAGTTTGCTATTGTGCTTGGTGGGGGAAAAGCTCCAAAAAACTACATAAAATATGATCCATTTCTAAATTTATATTTAGTTAAACCTACTAAAGAGCTCTATTTTGTACCTCAAAATGAAGAGAGAGTTTTAAAACAAGGAAGCTACTTATTTGGGGTAAATAGAGATGGAACTGCTAAAATTGGCAAGTTAAAAGAGTTAGGAAAGGCGCTTGGAGATTTTGATAAGCTAACTTTTAGTGCGTCTAAAGGAGCAATCATAACAGGTGTGTGTTGCGATATGTACGGAGTTGGTGTTGGTGGAGATAAGTTTATAGGAAATAGATTTTTAGAGCACCTTTTAGCATATAAAGAGCTTTATTATGGGGATATTGGCATAAATTTTATAGAAAAAGATGGAAGGTTTATAGTAACGGAAGTTGATCCATTTTTTAAAATTGGGCTATATAGTGGTGATGAGATAGTAAAAGTTGGTAAAAAAGAGATTAAAAACTTAAGAGAGTTAAATGAAGAGATTTTGTTTTGGCCAAAGGGTAAGAGTATGGATTTGCAAATTAAAAGAGGTGAAAAAATAGTAAATCTAACTCTCAAGACTAGAAATAGGCCAACCATACCAAATTATAGAAAAACATATCTTGAGCCTCTTGGCATGAGATTTGATGAAAAATTAAACCTTATAGGAGTTACTCCAAACTCAAAAGTGAGTAGTTTAGGGTTAAAAAATGGAGATAAACTTATGCAAATTGGAAAAGTTGAAGTAAAGACTCCAAATGAAGTTCGCAAAATCGTTTCAGCTTTAAAACCAAATACAACACACCATCTTTTATTTGAGCGCAGTGGATTTCAATTTTTTATAACTTTTGAAATTCCTTCAAAATAGGAGTTAGTGTGAATTTGCTTGAAAAAAATTTACAACTTTTTGAAAACTATTTAGAAAAAAACTTACCAAAAGTCAAAAGTTTTCATCCTCATTATGAAGAAGCACTTGGATATATGATGCTCTGTGGTGGTAAAAGATTTAGGCCAATGCTACTTTTAAAAGTACTAGAACATGAAGCGCCTTTGCTTTTAGAAAATGCACTACCTGTTGCTTTGGCAGTGGAAATGCTCCACACTTATTCGCTAATTCATGATGATTTGCCCGCAATGGATAACTCTCCACTTCGCAGAGGCAGAGAAACCTTGCACTTAAAGTATGATGAAGTTACTGCAATTTTAATTGGAGATGCTTTAAATACCCACTCTTTTTATCTAATAGCAAATGCACCACTTGATCCAAAAATAAAATGTGAACTCATTAAAACTTTAGCTTTAAAAGCTGGGATAAAGGGGATGGTTTTAGGACAAGCTTTGGATTGTCATTTTGAAAATAGTTTGCTTGATTTAAACTCATTAGAGTTTTTGCACATAAATAAAACTGCAAAACTAATAGCGGCTGCACTTAAAATGGGCATGATTATAGCAGGGTGTAAAGAAGATAGAATCAAAATAGTTGAAGAGTTTGGAATAAAACTTGGACTTGCTTTTCAAATTAAAGATGATTTAATTGATGCTACAAAAAGCGAAGAAGAGGCTGGAAAACCAACTGGAAATGATGAAGTGAAAAACTCATTTACCAATCTTTTAGGCGTTTGGAAATCAACTCAAATTTTAAATGAAATGATTATAGAATTAAAAACTTTTTGTGACAAGATTGGGGGATCTTTGGGAGAAGAGCTCTATTTGGGTGCAAAAAGTTATTTGAAAAAAGGATAGTATATGAACAGTATGCGTCAAAAACAGGCTGATACGATAAGATTTTTAGCTGCGGATATGGTACAAAAAGCAAATAGTGGACACCCTGGCGCTCCTATGGGTTTAGCTGATATTGTGACTGTTTTGGCTGAACATTTAGTGCATAATCCAAAAGATCCAAGCTGGTTAAATAGGGATAGAGTTGTATTTAGTGGAGGACACGCTTCAGCTTTAATTTATAGTTTTTATCATCTATGTGGATATGACATAAGTTTGAACGATTTAAAAGAGTTTAGACAACTTGGAAGTAAAACTCCAGGACACCCTGAGTATAGAGATGTTCCAGGAGTGGAAGTGACAACTGGGCCGCTTGGGCAAGGGGTTGCAAATGCTGTTGGTTTTGCAATGGCTGCAAAATATGCAAGCAATATTTTAAACTCTGATGAGGCAAAGGTGATTGATCATAAAGTCTATTGTCTTTGCGGTGATGGAGATTTGCAAGAGGGCATTAGTTACGAGGCTTGCTCACTTGCTGGAAGCTTAAATTTAGATAATTTAATTTTAATATATGATTCAAACAATATAACAATTGAAGGGGATACTTCTTTAGCATGGAATGAAGATGTTAAAGCTAGGTTTGAAGCGCAAAATTGGATAGTTTCTAGGATTAATGGACATGATTTTGATGAGATAGATTTTGTTTTAAAAGAGGCTAAAACAAAGTGCAAACCAGTGCTTATAATAGCTGATACTACCATAGCAAAAGGCTCTTTCTCACTAGAAGGCAGCCATCACTCTCATGGCGCGCCTCTTGGAGAGGAGGAACTTAGCGCTTCAAAAACTAAGTGCGGATTTAATCCTAATGAGCATTTTTGCATTGATGAGGATGTGAAGGCAAGATTTAGAGTAGCCTTTGAAAAAGGGGATTTAGCTCAAGCAAAGTGGCAAGATATTATAGATAATAGCTTAAGTCATGAGCAGAAAAATTTATTAGAAAATCTTTTAAATCCAGATTTTGAAAAAATAGAGTGGCCTAAATTTGAAGCTGGTAAAAGTGTAGCAACTAGAGATAGTAATGGAAAAATAATAAATGAGATAGCAAAGGTAATTCCAGGATTTTTGGGAGGAAGTGCCGATCTGTCTCCTTCAAATAAGAGTGAATTAAAAAGCATGGGTGATTTTCCAAGGGGAAGAAATATCCACTTTGGGATTAGAGAACACGCGATGGCTGCCATAACAAATGCTATTTCACTTTATGGTTTATTTTTACCTTTTAGTGCAACATTTTTTATATTTAGCGACTATTTAAAGCCTGCTGCTAGACTTGCAGCGCTAATGAAACTTAAAACATTTTTCATTTGGACGCACGATAGCATTGGAGTTGGAGAAGATGGGCCAACGCATCAACCAATAGAGCAATTGACTCAATTTAGAGCTTTGCCAAACTTTTTAGTTTTTAGACCAGCAGATGGAAATGAGAATGTAAAGTGCTGGCAAATGGCATTAAAACATGAGGGACCATCAGCGTTTGTATGCTCAAGACAAGGGCTTGAAGTGTTAAAAGATGGAAAAGATTTTGGAGATGTAGAAAATGGTGGATATCTTGTAAAAGAAAGAGAAGGAGCAAAGGTTACCATTTTAGCTACTGGAAGCGAGGTTATTTTAGCTCTAAAGAGCGCTTGCTTACTTGAAGAAGAAGGAATCTTGGCAAATATAGTAAGTGTTCCTTGTTTTAAAATTTTCAATAATCAAAGTGATGAGTATAAAAAAAGAGTGATTCTCCCTTCAACTAAAGTTGTAGCAATTGAGGCAGGAGCTGGGCTTGAGTGGTATAGATATGCTTCAGTAGTGATTGGAATGGAGAGTTTTGGAGCAAGTGGCGAGGCAGGAGATCTTTTTAAACATTTTGGATTTAGCCAAAAGAGTATTTGTAAAAAAATCAAAGAGTTAGTATGAGTTACAAAGCAGCAATTTTTGATTTAGATGGAACTTTGCTTGATACTTTAGAAGATATTGCAAGTAGCGCTAATTTTGCACTAAAGAGTTGCGGAAAAAAGCCAATAGAGCTTGAGAGGTACAAATTTCTTGTAGGTGAGGGTGCAAAAAGGTTAATGAGTGAAGCTTTGGGAGAAGAGAAGGATGAAAGGTTAGCTAAAAAGCTACTAGAAGCCTTTAAAAGTGACTATGCCCTAAGATGGAAAAAAAATAGCAAGCCATATGAGGGGATAGAAGAGATGCTAAAGAGCTTAAATAAAAATGGCTTTAAAATGGCAGTTTTATCAAATAAGCCAGAAGAGTTTGTAAAAGAGTGTGTGAGGCACTTTTTTGATGAAGAGATGTTTGAGTATATTGGCGGGGAGCATGATAGATTTCCAAGAAAGCCTGACCCCTCAGGTGCATATGAAGCTTTGAAATATTTAAAAGTAGATCCAGATAGAGTCTGTTTCATTGGAGATACAAAGATAGATATGCTAACAGCTAAAAATTCAAATCTTGATGGATTTGGAGTTTCATGGGGTTTTAGATCTAAAGAGGAGCTTTTAAATCATGGTGCAAAAAAGGTATTTGATACAGCCTTAGAGCTTGAGGAGTACCTTTTGTCAAACAATCATTAAGCTTAAAGTAAAGTTTAGATACAATCTCTTTTTTAAACTTTAAGCGAAAGTATGGATATGATTTTTGAACATGAGATTCCACAAGGAAGCAGGCTTTATTTTGGAAAGAGTGCAGAGCTTAAAAGAGAGATTGAAACTTATGCTGCAAAACTACTTTCCCAAGAGGGCTTTGAGGAGATAGTTACACCATTTTTCTCTTTTCATCAGCATCAGCAAGTTGATGAAAAAAGCTTACTTCGTTTTTCTGATAAAGCTAATAGATTAGTCTCATTAAGGGCTGATAGTACTTATGATGTGGTAAGACTCATTTCAAGAAGGCTTGGAAGATCAACTGACCATAAAAAATGGTTCTATATCCAGCCAATCTTTAGATATCCAAGCTTTGAATTTTACCAAATAGGCGCAGAGTTAATTGGAGAGAAAAATATCTCTTTGAGCGTAAAAATAGTAAGTGATTTGTTAAGACATTTTCAGTGTGAGTCTTATTTGCAAATAAGTCATATTGCAATACCTAAAATAATCTCATCTATGTTAGATATTCCATTAGAAGTTTTAAAAGCTGGAAAATTAGAAGCATTACTTTCTCACAAAGAGCCATGGTTAAATGCTTTAGCAACTTTAGAGTCTATTAAGAAAATTGATGAGGTTATAGAAATTGTTCCAAAAGAGTTAAAGCTACCCTTAGAAGAGATGAAGGAGTTGGCACTAAATTGTGGGCATTTTAATGTGATTTTAGCACCTTTGTTTTATGCAAAAATGAGATATTATGAAACTCTGTTTTTTAGATTTATATCAAATAATAAAACATTAAGTAGTGGCGGAGAATATACATTTGAAGAGGAAAATTCAAGTGGTTTTGGTATCTATAGCGATACACTGATTGAAACATTGATGAATAGGGAAATAAAATGAGTAAAGCTGATATTATAGTTGGAATCCAATGGGGAGATGAGGGTAAGGGAAAGATTGTTGATAGACTTGCTAGAGAGTATGATGTGGTTTGCAGATCCCAAGGAGGACACAATGCAGGGCACACCATATGGGTTGATGGAGTAAGATATGCTCTTCATTTAGTGCCCTCAGGAGTGCTGAATAAGCATGCTATTAATATAATTGGAAATGGGGTTGTTTTAAGTCCTACTTCAATCATTGAAGAGTTAAAACAGTTTGGAAACTTAGAGGGCAGACTTTTTATAAGCGATAAAGCGCATTTAAATCTACCTTACCACTCACTTATCGACCAAGCAAAAGAGAGAATGAAAGGTGATAAAGCCATAGGTACAACAGGAAAAGGCATTGGACCTTCTTATGCAGATAAGATAAGCAGAACTGGGCATAGAGTAGGAGAGCTTTTAAATCCAGAAAAATTAGCCAATTCAATAGTAGAAAATTTTAAAAATCTTGAGCCAGTTATGAAGGCTTTAGGGATAGAAATACCTACTTTTAAGGAGTGCTTAAAAGATATTTTAGAGTATAAAAAGAGTCTTGAGCCTTACATTGCAGATACAACTCAAATGGTTTGGAAAGCTTTAGGTGAGGATAAAAAGATACTATTAGAAGGTGCTCAGGGTACTTTGCTTGATATTGATCATGGAACTTATCCTTATGTAACAAGTTCAAACACTGTAAGTGCTGGGGCTTGTACGGGGCTTGGAATTAGCCCAAAAGATATAGGTAAAATTTTAGGTATTGTAAAAGCTTATACAACTAGAGTTGGACATGGGCCATTTCCTACTGAAGATAATGGAAAAGCTGGAGATATTATGGCTGATGTTGGAAAAGAGGTTGGAACAACTACTGGAAGAAAAAGAAGATGTGGATGGTTTGATGCAGTAGCTGTTAGACACGCAGCAAGGCTTAATGGTTGTGATAGTTTTGCTTTAATGAAACTAGATGTTTTAGATGGTTTTGAAACTGTTAAAATATGTTATGCTTATGAAAAAGATGGAAAAGAGATTGACTATTTTCCTACAGATTTAACTAAAGTAACACCTAAGTATGAAACTTTATTAGGATGGAGTAGCGTAAAAGGTATTGAAAAGTTTGAAGATTTACCCAAAGAAGCTAGAGAGTACATTGGGCGCATTGAAGAACTTACTGGAGTTAAAGTAGAGATAATTTCAACTTCACCAGAGCGAGAAGATACAATCATCCTTTAAAAGGGAGAGTATGCATAAAAAGTATGGCGCTGTAGTTAAACTAAAAAAACAAACTTTAGAGCAAAAAGAGAGCGATTTATTGCAAGCACGTACTATTGTTAAGAAAATTGAAGAAGATATTGGAAAGATAACTAAAGATATAAAGGGGCTTAATGCTCCTAAAGAAGGTACTTATAACTCATTTTTACAAATTAGAAATTTAGGTAATGATTTAATGAAACAAAAAGAGTATCTTTTGCTTAAAAAAGACAATGCACAAAATCAAGCAAACAAATGTTTGTACCTATATAATGAAGCATTAAAAGAGTATGAAAAAATGAAATATCTCAAAGAAGAGCACTACTCAAAACTGTTAAAAGAGATAAAACAAAAAGAGCAAAAAGAGTTAGATGAGATAGCGCTACAACTCTTCTTTTTGCAAGGGGTAAGTAGATGAAAAGGGCAGTTTTTATCTATCTTTTAACCTTAACTGCTTTGTTAGCTCAAACTACGGATTGTACTAAGATTTTTGAAGAGAGGAAAGGCGAGCTTATTAAAGAGCTTGATCAAATAGATGAGGCAAGACAATCTTTTGAAGCATTAAAAGCTGCTAGTAACGCACTTTTTGTAAAACAAGAAGAAGAGTTAAATAAAAAAGAGTTGGAGTTAAATGAGCTTCAAAACAAGATAGATGAAGATAGAAAAAGAGTAGAAGCTTTAATAGAAGAAAATAGAGAAATCTTAAGTTTAATTAATGAAGCAAAAGATAATAGACTTATTGAAACTTACTCAAAAATGAAAGATAGCGCGGCAGCTTTGATACTTCAAGAGATGGATAGAAAGGAGGCTGCTTCAATATTTTTTGCACTTCCGCCAAAAAAAGTATCTGCAATACTTGCTAAAATGGAACCTCAAATTGCTTCAGAAATAACAACACTTTTGAAGGCTGGACCTCCCTTTTAGTAAGCTATTTTAATAATTACAATCAATTCTTAAGAGAAATTTACCTTTATTTAGATAAAATCAGGCAAAATTAATTAAGGTGAATTTTATGAAAGTCCGAATGCCTCATACCCCATATATCGCAAATAAAATAGCTTTAGATCTGTTAAATTCTGGCTTCGTGACGCTAAACGAGGGCTTAGATGCAGTTGTAAAAGTGGCACAAGAATTTTTAGTTGAAGATGTTCAAAAAGAGTTATCTTTAGATGAAAGAGTCAATGAAATCCTAGAAGAAAATGAAGATGACATTGAATTTATGCAAGTTGATAGACGAAATATGTTTTGGTTAGTTAAGAAAAAACTTGCAAAAGAGTACAATTTTACTCTCTCAAGAGAAGATAGATACAATGATCTTTCACACCAAATCCTTGAAGCTGTATGGAAAAAAAGCCTTATTGAGTATAGCGTTTCAGAAAATAGGGTTAAAAATATAATTTATAATGCCATAGAGAGCTATTTGAAAACTTTTGAAGGACTTGAAGATATTGTCATTGAAAAGCTAAGTAACTACAAAAGAAAGCTCATTCCAGGCTCAGCAGAGTATGATTTGATTTTTGAAAAACTATATGAAGAAGAACTTAGAAAAAAAGGAATGCTTCAATGAGTACTCCTGTATGGATCTATTTAGAAAATGGACTCTTTTTAAAAGCGAAACATTTTGGAAAAAGTGAAACTAGAGTTGGAAGATTAACTTTTGCCTCTTTAATGAGTGGATATGAAGAGTTAATCACAAATCCATGTACTAAAGATGAGTTCATTGTTTTTACTATGCCTGAGGTTGGAGTGGTTGGCATAAACGCTTTAGACGCACAAAGTTCAAACATTTATGCAAACTTAATTATTAAAAGATTAAATGAAAAACCATCAAATTTTAACTCTAAAAAGAGCTTAAGAGAGTTTTTTGACTCTAATGATGGATTTGGAATTTATGATATAGATACTAGGCTTTTAGCTAAACTATCCAAAGATAAAAAATCATTTATGATGGTAGCTTCAACTAAAATCTCAAATAAAGATGAGTTAAAACAGATTTTAAATGAGTCAAAAAATTATAGCAAGCTTGATTTAATTTCTAATTTAAAAAATGAAGATAACTTTTCTTGTGAAAAAGATGGTAAAAAGATTGCAATTTTAGATTTAGGAGTAAATAGATCTTTATTAAAACTACTTTGCGACTCTGGTTTTAAAGCTACTATCTATCCTGCAAATACCAAAGTTTCAAAAATAAATGAAGATATAAAAGCAAAAAATATTTCAGGTGTGCTTATATCTAATGGCCCAGGAGATCCGCACTCTTATACTAATATAATTAAAAATATAAAAGAGTTAATTAGTGCCAAAGTACCAATTTTGGGACTAAATTTAGGTGAAAAATTAATTTCACTTGCTTTAGGGTATGAGTTAAAAGATAGTTCATCTTGGAACTATGGAGGTAGCTACCCAGTTAAAAATTTAAAAAGTGGCCAAGTTGAAGTAGCGATTATGAAAAATCTTTATAGCCTAAGTGAAGAGATTTTAAATATATCTGAGCAAAACTACATAAGTTTAAAAGATGAGTCAATAGCTGGGGTTAGTTTTAAAAACTATCCTATCATAACTGCTAATTTTATGTTTGAGTTAAATCCAAATTCAAATGAAAGTAAAGAGGTTTTAAAAGCTTTTTCCTCCCTTTTATAAGGAGCAAGATATAGATAATATAAATATTTTAGCCATCATTAGTGTAGCTTTTTTTGGGAGTTTAGGGCACTGTATAGGAATGTGTGGGGGGTTCGTAGTAGCTTATACAAGTGCAAAAATAAACCCTAAAAAGCATGCACTAAAACAGCTTTTTTTACACATAATATATAATTTAGGAAGAGTTAGTTCTTATGTTATTTTAGGGATAATTTTTGGAACTATTGGAAAACTCGTAACCTTTTCTGTAACTGCTACTGGGTATTTATACTTTTTAATTGGTATTTTAATGGTCCTTATGGGGCTTTCATTGATGGGTAAAGTAAAATTTTTAACTTCCATTGAGTCCTCTTTGGCAAGCTTGCCAATAGTAAAGCAAACATTTAGCTCTTTAATTAGATCAGATTCATATTTTAGTTTTTTTGGACTAGGAGTGCTTAATGGTTTTTTACCTTGCGGATTAGTCTATTTTTTCCTTGCAATGGCAGCAACTACAGCTTCATGGTTTTGGGGTGGAGTGGTTATGCTTATTTTTGGACTCTCAACCATTCCTATCTTGCTTAGTTTTGGATATTTGATTGGATTTTTAAAAGGTGCAAACTTTAGAGAAGCCATGATAAAAATTGCTGGGATAATGATAGTTGGATATGGGATATATATGAGTTACATTGGGCTTGTTGCCGCAAGGGGAGCACCATGAATTTTAAAACCTATCAAGAAGCGATAGAAAATAGCAACATAGTATCAAAAACAGACATTAATGGAATCATCACTTTTGTAAATAGTGAATTTTGCAAGATTAGTGGTTATACAAAAGAGGAGTTAATTGGCTCAAATCACAATATAGTTAGGCATCCTGATGTTGATGAGAGCACTTTTAAAGAGCTGTGGGATACTATTTTAAGTAAAAAAGTTTTTAGAACTACAGCAAAAAATTTAGCAAAAGATGGAAGCGTTTTTTATGTAAATACAACTATTGTCCCAATGCTAGATGATAAAAATGAGATACATGAGTTTATAGCCATTAGGTATGATGTGACTGATACCATAAAATTAACCCAAGCCCTAAAGGCAAAAGAAGAAGAGTTAACCTTGCTAAATTCCACTTTAGAAGAGAGAGTTCGTGTTCAAACTATGGAACTTAGAGATTTAAATAAAAATTTAGAGCAAAGAGTAAAAGAGCAGGTAAAAAAGATAACTGAGCAAGAAAGATTGCTCTCTCAACAAGCAAGACTTGCTTCAATGGGGGAGATGATAGGAAATATTGCGCACCAATGGAGACAGCCGTTATCTGAGCTTGGTATTCATCTATATAAGTTAAAAAAGTTTTTTGAACAAAAAAATAGATCTTTGTTTAATGAAACTTATGAGGATTGTAAGCAGGTTATAAAAAAAATGTCTCACACCATTGATGATTTTAGGAATTTTTTTAGTATTAATAAGCCAAAAGAGGATTTTATAGTAAATGAGGTAATTGAAGAGGCTTTTAATATGCTAAAAGCAACTCTTAGAAATGAGCAGATTAATTTAAGAGTAACGGCTGAGGAGAAGATACAAGTTAGAGGATATAAAGGTGAATTAGTTCAAGTTTTAATAAATTTAATAACAAATGCAAAGGATGCCTTTAAAGAAAGAGTTGGCAAAGATAATTTTATAGACATTCATATAGCAAGATTTGATGGAGAGACTCTTTTAATTACCATTAGAGATAATGCAGGTGGAATTAAAGAGGATATAATTGAAAAGATATTTGAGCCTTACTTTACTACAAAGCAAGCAAGTCTTGGAACGGGACTTGGGCTTTATATGAGTAAAATGATAGTAGAAAATAGTATGCACGGCAGCATAAAAGCCTTTAATGCGGGAGGCGGTGCTTGTTTTGAGGTAAAAGTTCCAATAAAACTATAGTTTAAAAAGTGGAGAAGAGTATGAGCTTTATAGATTTGAAACATTTAACTATTTTATTTGTAGAGGATGAACAGAGCATTAGAGATGCTTTAGTTAGTGCAATTGAGGATGAATTTGCAAGAGTAATAACTGCAAAAGATGGAGAAGAGGGTTTCAAAAAATTTAAAAAATATAAACCAGACATAGTAGTTACAGATATATCTATGCCAGTTATGGATGGATTAGATATGGCTAGAGCCATAAAAGAGATCTCTAAAGACACCCCAATCATCATTCTTAGCGCCTTTAGCGAAAGAGAGAGACTCATTAAAGCAATAGATGTGAAGGTAGATAAGTATCTCATTAAACCAATAGACTTAGAAGAGCTTATGCAAACCATAAATGAAGAAGCTAAGGTTAACTTTGTAGTTGGTGATATTTTGGAAATTGGACAAGGGTATCATTTTGATAAAGGAAAAAGAGCTTTAATATATGAAGATAAAATAATCCCACTTACTAAAAAAGAGCTTCTTTTTATAACTTTACTTGTAAAAAATCTTGGCACTTATGTAACTCATGAAGATTTGAAAAAATCAGTTTGGCTAAACAAAGGAGTTAGCGACGCTGCAGTTAGAACTTTCATAAAAAGAGTTAGAGAAAAAACTGATAAAAGTTTCATAAAAAATGTACCTGGCCTTGGATATAAGATTGGATTATAGTTTTTAACTTTAAAAATTTTATTAAATTAACACTTTTTTAACACTTTAAGCTTCCTTCTATATTAAATAATTTATAATTTCGTCATTATGTGATATTTTTGTGACATAAAAATCTTCCTAGGAGAGATTTAATGCAAAAAGGCGAAGTGTTAAACTACGACTACACGGTTGCTAAATGGTTTATCTATACAACTGTTTTTTTTGGAATAGTTGGGATGCTAATTGGGACTATCATTGCATACCAAATGGCTTTTCCAGATTTAAACTACTTAGCGGGAGAGTATGGTACTTTTGGTAGGTTAAGACCTTTACACACCAACGGTTCAATCTTTGGCTTCATGCTATCGGGCATATTTGCTACTTGGTACTATGTAGGACAGAGAGTTTTAAAGGTTTCAATGGCGGAGTCACCATTTTTGATGGCTGTAGGAAAGCTCCATTTTTGGATCTACCTAATTACCATGACAGCTGCTGTTGTATCTTTATTTGCGGGATATACAACTTCAAAAGAGTATGCAGAGCTTGAGTGGCCAATAGATATTGCAATAGTCATTCTTTGGGTGCTTTGGGGTGTTAGCATATTTGGACTAATTGGAATAAGAAGAGAAAAAACTCTATATATTTCACTTTGGTACTATATAGCTACATTTTTAGGCATAGCAATGCTTTATCTATTTAATAATATGGAAGTACCAACATACTTTGTAGCTGGAATGGGAGATATTCTTCATTCAGTTTCAATGTACGCAGGAACAAATGATGCGCTTATTCAGTGGTGGTATGGACATAATGCGGTAGCTTTTGTCTTTACAGTTGGGATAATTGCTCAAATTTACTACTTTCTTCCAAAGGAATCAGGACAGCCAATATTTTCATATAAACTATCCTTGCTTTCATTTTGGGCTTTAATGTTTGTATATCTTTGGGCTGGTGGGCATCATCTTCTTTACTCCACTGTTCCAGATTGGATGCAAACTATGGCTTCAGTGTTTTCAATCGTTTTAATATTGCCATCATGGGGAAGTGCGATAAATATTCTACTTACAATGAAGGGCGAATGGGGACAGCTTAAGTCAAATCCTTTGATTAAATTTATGATCTTAGCATCAACTTTTTATATGTTTAGTACAATTGAAGGACCTATCCAATCCATCAAATCTGTTAACGCTTTAGCGCACTTTACAGATTGGATACCAGGGCATGTTCATGATGGAACACTTGGCTGGGTTGGTTTTATGACAATGGCAGCAATGTTTCACATGGCTCCTAGAATCTTCAAAAAAGAGTTATATAGTAAAAAATTGATGGAGATGCAGTTTTGGCTTCAAACAACAGGAATTGTTCTTTACTTCTCAAGTATGTGGGTTTCAGGAATTACTCAAGGAATGATGTGGAGAGCTACTGATCAGTTTGGAAACTTAACTTACTCATTTATAGATACTGTAACAGTTTTAATCCCTTATTATGTGATTAGGGCAACTGGCGGACTCTTTTATTTAATTGGATTTTTTATGTTTACATATAATATGTACAAAACTATAAGCAGAGGCAGAGTTCTTGAAAAAGAGCCAATTTCAGCTTCTCCAATAGCAGCGTAACGAAAGGAGATAATATGTTTGCTTGGTTAGAAAAAAGACCTTTCTTTTTTGCAGTTGTTCTCTTTTTGGTTATTGCTTATGCGGGAGTTATTGAAAACTTACCTCATTTTACGGAGCAAGCTAGGCCAGTTGAGGGGACTAAACCTTATACTCCTTTGGAGTTAGCAGGAAGGCATGTTTATATTAAAGATAGCTGTAATGCTTGTCATTCACAGCTTATTAGGCCATTTAAGTCTGAAACAGATAGGTATGGAATGTACTCTTTAAGTGGTGAATATGCTTATGATAGGCCATTTCTTTGGGGATCTAAAAGAACTGGCCCAGATTTAATGAGAGTTGGAAATTATAGAACTACTGATTGGCATGAAAATCATATGTGGGAGCCAATCTCTGTTGTACCTAAATCTATAATGCCAGCTTATAAACATATGTTTACGAAAAATGCAGATTTAGAGACTGCTTATGCGGAAGCTTATACAGTTAAAAAAGTTTTTAGCGTACCTTATGATGAAGAGGGTATGCCAAAGCTAGGTAACTGGGAAGAGGCAAAAGAACAAATGTTTAAAGAGGCAAAAGTTATTGTTGATAAGATGAAAAATCAAGAGGTAAAAGATGCTTTTGCCAAAGGCGAGATTAGGCAGATAGTTGCAATGATTGCATACTTAAACAGCTTAAAATAAGGCGAAAAAGTGGATATTGAATCAATTAAAGAGTTTCAAGCTTATGGTTATTTCTTTCTTACGGTTTTCTTAGCTGTAGTTTTGTATGGATATATTTACCATCTATACAAATCAGAAAAAACTGGCAGAAGAGATTACGAAAAGTATGCAAATATGGCATTAAATGATGAGATTGATGATGAGCCTGTTGAAAAAAAAGAGCAAGAGGCTGGTAGAAAAGAAAAGGAGCTATAAATGGAGTGGTTTAACTTAAGCGACAATGTCAATCTGCTATCTATTATAGGTGCAGCCACCATAATAATTGCTACAGTCTTAGTCGCTGGTAAATATATTAAACAGATAAAAGATGATAAGAGTGAAGGAGAGCTATATGAAGATAGCCAAGATGGAATAGGAAAGTATAAAAACCCTGTTCCAATGGGATGGGCTGTTGTATTTCTTTTACTCATAGCTTGGGCTGTTTGGTATATGCTTTATGGATACCCTGTAAATGCGTACTCTCAAATAGGAGAGTATAATGAAGAGGTAGAAAATTATAATAAAAAGTTTGAAAGTAAGTGGGCTGATCCTAGTAAAGGCACACTTTTAGCCATGGGAGAGGGGATATATTTAGTTCAATGTGCTCCATGTCACGGGATTACAGCTGATGGAATGGACAATAAAGCAGCTGATTTAACAGTATGGGGCAAAAAAGAGGGGATAGTTGATGCAATTGTTAATGGAAGCAGTGGATTAGACTATCCTTTTGGTGAAATGCCAGCAGGAATGCTAGATGAAGATAGTGCAAAAGCTGTTGCAGCATATATAGTAAAAGAGATTTCTAAAACTTCAACAAGCGAAGATGAAGCGCAAGTAGCTATGGGTGAAGCACTTTTTGCAACTTGTGCGGCTTGCCATGGTGATGATGGAAAGGGCATGATGGGGCAAACCCCAGATCTTTCTATCTATGGAAAGAGCGAATTTGTTAAAGAAGTGCTAGAAAGAGGCAAAAATGGTGATATTGGGATGATGCCAGCTTTTAAAGATGGTAGATTAAGTGATATCCAAAAAGAAGCCGTTGGAACCTATATATTATCGCTTTAAGGAGAGAAGATGAATAATAGAAGTATTTTTTCAATCCATGGAATCACTGGAATGCTCATAGCAACTTTGCTTTTAATAACTATCCTTGTAGTTTTAACTTGGTTAGGGATAAAAGCTCAAAGAAGCGTTGCAAATAAACCATACACCATAGAAAATGCTAATCAAATCAAAATGATTGATAAAAATAGTGCATCTTTTAAGGTTATAAAGGAGTAGATATGGCTAATCATATGGAAAAAATTATTACCGTTGGGCTTATTATTACGGCGCTAATTTGCGCGTGGGCAGTTTTAACTCCAAACCATCTGTACATAGGATGAGAGTTTTAAGCATTGCCACTTTTTTACTATTTTTACTAAGCACGCTTGAAGCTAGCGTGCTCTTTGTTAATGAAGAGGTAGTAGGAGAGAAGAGTAGGCCAAAAATCGAAGCTTTGGGAAATGAGCTATATGAAAAAAGTGGTATTTTAACTGGCGTTGTCGCACTTGAGAGTTTAAGTGGCAAAACTAAGGAGGAGTATTTTAAGGAGTTAAGCTTAACTCCTCCATTTGCAATTATATTTTTAACAAAAAAAGAGCATCAAGTTGACATTTTAGCTAGTAGCGATGTTTTAAAGCTATTTGATAAAGATGCAATCTTAAGTCCTTTGCCATGGAGAGGAACTATTTTACCAATCCTTTCTAGTAAAAAAGGGGATTATTTTAGTGCTGCGATGTTAAATGGATATGCAGATTTAGTTGAACAGATCGCACAGTCAAAAAATATAGAGTTAAAAGAGGCTGTTGGAAGTAGCAATAAAAAGACTTTTGGACTTTTAAAGATAATTTTTTATGGCGTTATATTTTGGGCAGCAGCAGTGATTATTTCAAGAAAGGTTAAAAGATATGGAACTTACAAAAAATAGAGATAAACTGAACTTTTGGCCATTTGCAATTGTTGGAAGTATTATTTTAGTTGTGATTGCTTGTGGGATAACAGTTAAAATCGCACTTCAAAATCCAGTTGAGTTAGATGATGGGTTTTTCTTATCAAACTACCACAAAGTAGATGAAAATATAAATGATTTACTTACAAAACAGGCTATTTTTAAGGAGAAATTTGAAATTAGTTTTTTAACTAAAGAGTTAACTATGAATAAACCATCAACTGTTTTACTAAATATTACCTCTATAAAAGAGTTAAAAAATATAGAAAATGCAAAGATTGAACTGCTTTTAACTAGGCCAGATTCAAATAACTCAAATCAAGTTTTAAATAGCTTTAAGTTTGAAAATGGAGAGTATCTTTTTGGCCCTATTGTTTTAGATAAGCCAGGCAGATGGCAGGTTTTGGCAAAAATTAAGATAGATAAAGATGAGGGTTTTTACAAACATGAAATCTTAGCTGTACCATAATTTTGATACAATTGCCCCAATAAGGGAGGGCAGATGGTACACATTTTTCCTACAAATAGAGCCGTAAGAGCCTTTTATGAAGAGACTCCAGAAGCAGATAGACTTTTAGAAAAAGCTTACTCTTTACAAAGTTTTTTTGAAGAAGCCATATATGTCAAAGGTTTTAAAAGAGCTGACACTCTAATAAGAGATCTTTGCATGCAAGAGGCCATAAAATTTGACTCATTTAAAGAGCTTAAGATCCCTACTGAATTTATGGCTTTTGTTAAATACTCAGACTATTTATTTAGATTTTTTTCAGAAATAAGTTCTGAGAAAAAGAGTTTTCATGAACTTTTAATGGCTGATACTTATGCAAATTATGAAGAGCATTTGAAAATTTTAGAAAAAGTTTATGATAGGTATTGTAAAAAACTTGAAGATATTGGATATTTTGACTCAATAACAGTTGTAAAAAACTACACAATTGATGAAGAGTTTTTAGCTAGTTTAAAAGAGATAACTATCTACCATGATGGCTATTTTAGCCCATTTGAACATGAAGTTTTTACTAAAATTTCTAAAAAAATTCCACTTTTTGTAAAAGCCGCATCCACTCCTTACAATCAAAAAGAGATAGAAAAAATTTATAATACAAAAATCCAAAGTGGATTTTTAACTCAAGGAAGATGGCTAGAGCAACCAACTCTTACAAAAGAGTTACCCACAAGTTTAAATGTAACTACTTCTAGTTTTTCACAAAGAAGTTTACAAGTTGGTTTTGTTTTTGATCAAATAACTAGATTTTTGGAGCAAAATGTTGCGCCACAAAGAATCGCTGTTGTTTTGCCAGATGACTCTTTTGCAGATTTTTTAAGATTGTATGATAAAAATAGAATTTTAAACTTTGCTATGGGTTTTAGCTATAAAGAGAGCGAATTTTATAAGAAATTAAATGCAAATTGGAAACTTTTAAATACAAAAAATACAGAAAACCACTTAAGAGTTGAAAGATTAGGGGAGTTAAAAGGGTGGAGTGAAGCTTGGCAAAGAAGCGTTAATTTTAACGAATTTGTAGAGCTTTTGGAGATTAATGATAGTGATGAGACTATTCAAAAGGTAATTTTAAAATCTAAAAGAGTATTTGAGTGGTTTGGGACTTTAATATTTAAAGATGCCATAACATTGTTTTTGCAAGAGCTAGGCAAGCAAAGAGTGGATGATGTTGGTGGTGGGCCAGTTACTGTTATGGGAGTTTTAGAGACTAGAGGATCAAGCTATGAAGGGGTTATCATACCAGATTTTAATGAATCATTGATTCCAAAAAGAAGTAAAAAAGATCTTTTTCTTTCATCGCAAATTAGATCTTTTGCATCTATGCCAACAAGTTTTGATAGAGAGCAGTTGCAAAGATATTTTTACTATAAACTTTTAGCTCAAGCTAGAATAAGAGCCATCTCTTATGTAGAAAATGAAGAGGAGATGCCATCAAGATTTTTAGACTCATTTAACAAAGAGTATTGGAGTTATGATGCAGAAAAACTTCTATTTTTTATGCCCTTTGGAAAAGAGTTAGACCCCATAAAAGAGGTGCCAAAAACAAAGCATCAAATTACTAATAAGCCTCTATCTGCTAGCAGGTTAAGAACACTTTTAACATGCCATAGGCAGTACTATTATAAATATATTGAACAAATCCCACAACCAAACTATCCAGCAGATGGTTTAGAAGCGGCTAAAGTAGGAAGTGCCATTCATAAAGCATTTGAAAAGATATATAAAAATCCAATAAATGAAAAAATCTTTACCGATAAAGAGTTTTGGCTACAAAGCATTAAAGAAGCGCTTTATTCATCTTTAGAGCCAAGTTTATGGTGGGAGTTTGAAGCTGGCATATGGGCAAAAAGAGTTGAATTTATTGCCCAAAAAGAGATGGAAAGATTTGAAAAAGGGTGGAGACCTTACAAGCTAGAAGAGGCTCTTTTTTGTGATTTTGAAGGAATTAGCTTAAAAGGGATAATTGATAGGATAGATAAAAATCCAGAAGGCATGCTTGAAGTGCTTGATTATAAGAGTGGACAAACCTTGCAACAAGGTCCTAAAAGTGTAGAAAATAGAGTAGATTTTCAATTGATTTTTTACTATATTTTGGCAAGTAGCTTAGGAGAGGTTGCAAATGTTGGCTATTTTGATTTAAAAGAGGGTGGCATAGTTTATGAAAAAACACTTCAAGATTCGCTAGATAGAGTTTCACAAATTTTAAAAGAGAGTGTTTTTTTGGAAGATTTTGAAATGACAACGAAAAAAACAAACTGCACATACTGTCCATATGTGCTTCTTTGCCAAAGGGGAAGAAGATGGAGTTAAATTTAGCCCTAGAAGCAAGTGCTGGGAGTGGAAAAACATTTGCATTAAGTGTTAGGTATTGTGCTTTGATTTTGCAAGGGGCGGATCCTTCTAGGATTGTAGCACTAACTTTTACAAATAAAGCTGCACTTGAGATGAAAAGTAGAGTTTTTGAAACACTTTTAAATCTTCATAAAAAAGAGTCTGAACTTAATGAACTATCAAAACTTTTAAAACTACCAAAAGAGAAGCTCTTAAAATTAAGAGATGAGGTGATTGATGGTTTTTGGAGTGCTGATTTAAGCATTGAAACCATAGATGCCTTTGTGTGGAAGATTTTGAAAAAATTCTCTTTGCATCTTGGAGTTATGCCAGATTCATCCATCCAAACCCAAATAAATAAACAGCTCTTGCAAGAAGAGTTTTTAAAAGAGAGTAAAAAAGAGGGAAAATTAGATGAATTAATCGAGTTAGCTTTAGTCATGGAGTGGAGACTTGAGAATCTTTTTACTCTTTTTGAGCAAATGTATGAAAGGGTTGCTGAGCTTGATGGAGTGAAGTTCCCCTC
>Ga0265295_1001773_pt1 | contig 36827 bp, 31 predicted proteins | sample Munlansysbiofilm_FD_192503 | JGI IMG/M metagenome (GOLD analysis project Ga0265295, IMG submission 192503) | Leachate microbial communities from a municipal landfill in Southern Ontario, Canada - Methane capture system biofilm | ecosystem: Engineered > Solid waste > Landfill > Unclassified ... | reverse complement strand
CTTTGAACATGAGCCCGAATCCAACTATAAAACCTGTGAAAGATTGGAAAATGTAGTCCCCACGAAAAATTGAAGTCCTTGCGGGACAGCTATATAACTACTCAAAGTGGTAAAGTTGGGTTAAAAGGCCGGGAAATCGTCTTGTGACAGGTGGATGCTTATTGTACAAGGGTTAAAACCCTTGCCTAACGTCTTTCAAGGAAGTTTTTAGCTATTGAAATCGGTTCAAGGAAGGTTTAATCTTGGCTTGCATAACAATTTTGATTGCTGCCGATAGTCCATTGAAATATGCTTGTATTTATTGCTACACGATGATAATTATTATCGAAAGCTATCTTCTGCGCCGGGGAGCAATAGACTCTATCCCCAGTTTTTCCGCTATGAGATGCGCATCCCCAAATCCACCCAAAACATGGGCGTCTGAGCCCAGGGAAAAAAGGCTGCCACCCAGGTCCCGATACATTTGGATGTAATATGGTTCCGGGATCACTTCCTGATAGGGTTTGCGCAAGCTACTCAGATTTATTTCCAGGGCGATGCCGCGCTCGATGATCACCTGGAAAATATCTTTGAGGATGGGAAGGGCAGAACTCTCATCTGGGGCATCTTCGTAGTATCTCTTATACACACCCAGGTGCGCCAGAACATCTATCTCACAAGTGCTTGCCAGCTTGAGATTGTGCAGGTAGTATTCTTCTACCTCTTTAGGGCTGAGGGGTTTTTTGAGGGGAATGGCTACGTTCAAGTGCTGGGAAACAAAGTGGACAGAGCCCAGGATGGGGAAAAAGTCAAAAGCAGCGATCAGGTTCTGGGCAAAATCACGCACCTGGTGATAATCTCCGATCTCGATGCCTTTATGCAACTTCACTTGGGGGTATTTATGTTGCAAAGCTCTGATATAAGCTTCATACTTGCTGAGCGAAGGCAGGCCGTAGATGCCGAGTTCCTGGGGCAAAAGATCCAGATGCTCGGTGATGGCGATCTCGTCATACTGCAGATCGACCGCCTTTTGCAGCAGCTCGTCTCCCGTCATTCTGCTATCGTAACTGAACTGAGTATGCAGATGAAAATCGTATTTCATATCGCTAAAAGTGCGGCCCCCAGCGCACCGGTGATCTCAGGATCGGGGGGGATTAAAAGGTCTGTAGCCAGCATCCTGCCTATACAGAAGGCAAGGTCTGCACCCTGAGCCACTCCACCCGTAAAGACTATGGGGGGCTCACAGATCAGAGGCGCCATCTGGGTATAAATCCTGCGGGCGATGCTCATATTTACCGCTCTGGCTATATTGGCTACTGTGTTTCCGGTAGCTAAAAGGCCGATGATTTCGGTTTCGGCAAAGACCACGCAGGTGGAGCTGAGAGGGATTTCAAGATCAGATTCTGAAGCCAGACGCGAGAGTTCATCAAGATCGCATTCCAGGCGCATAGCGGTCATTTCCAGAAACCTGCCCGTTCCAGCCGCACATTTGTCGTTCATCACAAAATCTTTAACGCTGCCGTCAGCATTTAAAGTGATAATCTTGGAATCCTGACCACCGATATCGATCACAGTCCTGGCCATGGGGAAGAGGAAGTAGCAAGCGGCGGCATGGCAGCTAATCTCGCTTTTGATAATATCTGCCTGAGTGTACATCTTTCTGCCATAGCCGGTTACACATGAAACTGCTATATCTTCTGCAGCTCCGGCTTTCTGGGCTTTTTGCAAAAGCTCATCCACAGCTCCAGTCGCCGAAATCTGAGTGGCTTGCCAGGCGCTAAAAACTATCTCGTGCTTATCATGGTCGAAAATGACGATCTTGGTATTGCGGGAGCCGATGTCGATGCCGAGAGTTTTCATTCCTATACCATCACAAAGCTGGTTTGATTCTCCGGATTCAGATAGAGCTGAACCAGATCATGAATCTGCGCTAAATTCGTATTTGTGATGCGCTGTTCTACATCCAGGTAAAAATCCAGGTCATAATTCAGCGAGATCAAGTTCGCGATGGTGGCTGCTTTATAGGAAGCGCTTTCATTGTCAAAGCGCGACATGGCAATGAGAAAGTTCTTGGCTGTATCCAGTTCCTTTTGAGTAATACCGTGTTTTAGCAGGTCGGCCAGAATTGCACGCATACTGTTTAGACAGTTCAGATAAAGCTTGGGATCGCAAAAGGCATAAGCATACCAAAAGCCCAGATCCTGGATAGAATAGAAATCAAAGCCGGTCTGATAGGCAAAGCCAAAGCGTTCGCGTAGAATATCATACATACGGGATGAAAGATCGCCGCCCATGATGTGGGCCAGAACGTGAAAAGCGGAATTATCGGTGCGTTTGGAAGCCGGACAGCCGATGCCACCGATATGGATAATGGATTGATCCAATTTTTTGTAAACCCGACGGGAAGAAGCCGGTCTCTGGTCATATTTCAAAGTTGTGGGTGGTACGCGCTTGTTACCGGCACCCTGGCCAAAGTACTTTTCTGCCAGGTCATAGACTTTCTCAGGCTCCAGTGAGCCCACGATGGCGAGGGCAAAATCCTCTCCCAGACCCCAGCTTTCATGCCAGGTTTCGCAATCTTCCACCTTAATTGAGGCGATATCAGAAATATCTCCATTGGGGCTGTAGAGATTGTTGTTTTTGCCAAAGAGCTGTCTGAACCAGGCTTTGTAAGCCATGCTGATGGGATAATCCCGCTCACGACGGATACTATCGGCAGCAGCACTTTTCAACATGCCCAGATAGGCTTTATCAAATAAAGGCTCATGAACGATCTCACTGAGCAAATCCAGTACTGAGGGTAGATCGGCGATACTGCACTTTCCGCGAAAGATGGTGCTATCCAGGTGATGGATCACGCGGATATTAAAGCCGTGCTGCCGCGAAAAGCGCATAATCTCATCGTGGCTACGCTTCTGGGTACCATAGAGCATCATCGCTGTGCTAAAGTAATTCGTGCCGATCTTATTCTCTGTGAGTTGCGAGAGCGGGCTGGATAGAGCGTATCCGCAGATGTCTTTGCCGGGCAGATAATTATAGATGAATTTAAGGCCATTGGAGAGCCTGAAGCTCTGAAACTCAGGAAAGTTGGGCTTGCCCTGCAAGACTTTCTGGTTCAGCGCCTGTGGGCTATCCTTATAGGGATGAGCAGTATTTTCATCCGCCAGAGGCAGGTCCTGGCTGCTCCCTGTTTCTAAGGCCTTGTGCAGAGCAGGACTGATGGGCTGTTTGGATTGATAAAAGAAGGCCAGGTACTTAGCCTGCCAAAACCTTCGCGCTGCAGCCAGGACCTCCTGATCGGTGATGGACTCGATATAAGCTCCGTAATTTGAGACGCGGCTGAGGTCTCCATTAAATTCTTCGGCAGCAATGAGATTGGCAGTGTGCTCCACCCCGTCAAAACTGTAAATCCAATTGTGAATGATATCCAGCTTGATGAGCTGAGCATCCTCGGTAGGCACACCAAATCTAAGCAAGTCTGCCCAGGCTTTGAAGAATATCTTCATGATCCGGGCTTCCTGCCCTTTTTGGCTGGGTGAGAAGAGGATCACACTGGCTCCGGGAAGCAGACCAGACAGGGAGGAAACTTTTACTGAAGAGCAGAGCTTTTCTTTTTCAACCAGAACCCGGTGTAGTATCGACGATTTACCAATTGCCAGATACCGGATCGCAATGTGCAAAGCCTCGCTATCAGGATGGCTTTCATTCAGCTCTGGCAGCGCAATGGCAAGGTATTCCTGTCCGTTTTTTGTACGGCTAAATACTCGCCAGGAGTGGGGGAGATCAGAGACAGCATTTATCCTTTGCAGGACTTGCTCTTGCCAGTCTCCGAATTGAGTATTGAATAGAGACTTGAGCTTATCCTCATCAAAATCACCGGTGGCCACCACGAAGGCATTGCCGGGATGATAGTGCTTTTTGTAAAAGCTTCTCAATTTGCTCAGTGAAGCGGCTTTGACAGACTTTACATTCCCCAAAACGGGGCGCTTAAGGGGGCTGTCTTCAAAATAGTGAGTCTGAATATATTCGATGAAATCCATCTCAGGTTCGGCTTCATATTGGTAGATTTCTTCGATTATAATGTTTTTCTCGGTCCGCAGATCTTCAGAATCAAAATCTGCTTGAAAAGCCATCTGAGCCAGTATTTCCATCCCTGTTTCCAGATGCTCTGAGGGCAGAATCAGATAGTAGCAGGTGGCATCATAATCTGTATAAGCATTGATCATCGCGCCAATCTCAGAGGCTTTGCGGCTGATGCCGTTGTCGGGATACTTACGGGTCGATTTGAAGCTGAGGTGCTCCAAAAAATGAGCATAGCCTTGTTCGCTGCTTTCTTCCTGAACGGAGCCGGTGCGGATATAGAGCTGCAAGCAGATCAAGGGATTGGAGGAATCCTGTGCATAGAGCAGCTTCAGGGTATTGGGCGCAATATACTGCTTCAGCGCCAAAGGCCGTTTATCGCTGATCTTCATTTAACGGGGCGCGAGATCATGGCATAGGCATTGTGCAAATGTATGGATTCAGCGTTTTCGGATTCCACAAAGAAGCCGGTAATCCGCTCATCACTCTCGAGTTTCAAGGTGATTTCCCGCACGATGTCTTCGACAAACTTAGGGTTCGCATAAGCCTTCTCGGTGACATACTTCTCGTCCACGCGCTTGAGCAAAGAATAGATCTCGCAGGAAGCGGTGGCTTCGGCCAGCTCAATGAGCTCTTCCAGCCAGACAAAGCCTGTGTAGCTCACCTTGATGGTGATCTTGCTACGTTGGTTGTGGGCACCCGCCTCGGATATTTCTTTGGAGCAAGGACAGAGCGTGGTGACGGGTGCGGTAACTCCGATTAGCAGCTCATATTCATCCTTCAAAGAAGCGCTGAATACGCAGTCATAAGCCAAAATCGAGGCTATCTTGGAAACCGGAGCTGTCTTGGTCAAAAAGTAAGGGAAAGCGATATCGATATAAGCTGCCTCGGCTTTGAGGGAGGCCTTGAGTTCTCTCAGGAAGGGCTCCAGATTGCCGATAAGGGCTTCCTGATGATAGTGGTGCAGGATCTCCACGAAACGGCTCATGTGCGTGCCTCGCATGTGATGCGGGAGCTCTACATAGATATCCAGATCTGCCACGGTGTGCTGGGTTTCGTTGGCGCGGTCTTCCACCACGATAGGATAGCGCAGGCCTTTGATGCCTACCTTGTCGATCATTGTATTGCGGGTATCATTTTGACTCTGTAAGTCTGGAATTTTCATAGATTCTCGTTAAAATGCAGGCTCTTCATACCTTCTGTCTTCAGAGAGAAGATGGCATCATCCTGTAGGTAGTAGATTACGGTATTGGTATTTGGCATCGCCCGGACCTTTTCCAAAGCCTCTTGAGGGTCCATGGTGAAAAGCGCAGTGCAGAGTCCATCTGCCCAAGCTGCTTTTTCAGAGACCACGGTTACCGAAAAGATGTTTTGCACCGGCAGGCCGGTATGGGCGTCCAGGATATGGTGATAGCGCTCGCCATCCAATTCAAAATATTGCTGATAGTCACCGCTGGTGCCGATGCTGAGGTTATTCACCTTAAAGCTGGCAATGCTATCATCATCCTTTCTGGGATGCTGGATATAGACCAGGGGGCTGATCTTGTAGCCGAAGAAAGTCATGGAACTTCGGCTGTTTATAAAGCCTTTTAAAAGATGGCGCTCGATCATATATTCCCGGGCTTTATCCAGAATATAGCCCTTGGCAATGGCGCCAAAGGTGATCTGCATGCCCCGGGGTTTGTAGAGCCTCTCTTTGTTATATTTGATGCGGCTGAAATCCACCTTTTCCAGCTCAGCCAGGATCAGCAAGGAATCCGGAATAGCGGGCTCTTCTGCACCGAAATTCCATAGATCCCAGACCGGCTTGATGGTAGGATCAAAAGAGCCCCCCGTCATCTGCCACAGACTATCTGCAATTACAAGCAGCTCATACAGATCGGGATCCATATCAAAATGCTCTTCTTCGCTGCTATTGATCATTGCGAGCAGGCTTTCGGGGTTGTATTCGTTGAATTTGCTTTCAAAGTCCTGGATCAGGTTGAAGGTTTTTTCGATCTCAGAGCTCACATTCTTGGATTTTGAAGTGGCGGAGATTTCTACGATGGTATCCAGGATGTACTTACTGCGAACTTCAGTGTATTCACGGGTGAGGTATTTGTAAGCACCATAGGATACTACCAGGATCAGGATGATCAGCGAAAAGATCTCTTTGCGATTCATGATTTAAAGCCTGTAATCCAAGAGCTCGTATTCTTCCAGTTTTATCACGTAATCCCGGAAGGCAAAATACATGACCGGCAAAGTGAAAAGCAGGGGGAAGATGGCAAAAACAAAGGCGAGACCATTGAAAAGAGCCATCAGCAAAGCCAACAGATAGATATTCCAGCGCACGTCCGCAAAATGCTGATAGCTAAGCTTTAATGCCTTGATCGGATTGACTTTCCTGCGCTCCATCACCACCACAGCGGGCAACGAGATCGCCAGCCAGTAGTTTACCAAGACGATCCAGACCAATCTCAAGATGGGATCGCTGGCAAAGCCAGGAAAACCAAAGCAGATCAGATATAGAACAATCAATACGACTGCATTGACCAAAGCAAAGAGCAAGTATTTCGGATAGTGCTTCATACTGGCAAGCAGGTCTTTCAATTTCAAAGCATAATCCTGCTGCTTGCTGATTACACTGAAGGGCAGCAATAGCATTGGCACAAAAAGGCTTATCAGCACAGACTTCAGAGATAGGTTTAACATGAGCTGGCCGATGGTGTTGCTTTCGTTATTGATATAATTTGCAAAGATCCAGATCAGGATGGCAATCGGGATGGCTCCCAAGATGATGCTAAAGCCCATCGCAGGAACCAAGGAAGAGGTCTTGCCTTTCAACTGGTTACGAGTTTGTTTTAAGCTTTTTAAGGCCGCCAGATCTGTCTTGACTACTGGGCTTTGAACCCCGCAGGACATACACCACAGATCGTGGCTGCCCAGACGGGTATTGCATTTTTTACAACGCATTGTTTCTCCTTAACATTTTGACCATCCACAAGATGGACATTTGAGACATCCTTCCACGTGTTCGATTCCCGATCCACAATCCGGACAGGTGGCAACCTGGGATCTGGGAGTGTTTTCCGCAGGAGCTGCACTTTGCTCTGCTCTGATGCGGATGGAGGTGAGTTCACCATCTACGTGCATACTGAGGAAATTCTCCAGAGCCTGACCTACAGCATCGCCGCAGGAGGTAATCATCTTACCTTTGTGCCACATCGGGGATTGGCAACGGATACCCTTGAGCTGGCGGATGATGGCTTCAATCTTGATCCTGGATCTCAGCGCCAAAGAGGAAAGACGGGCTATGGCTTCGAGCTGTGCAGAAGCACAACCGCCCACCTTACCCATCTGCACAAAGACTTCGCAGGCGCCCTGGGTGTCTTTATTGATAGTCACATACATGTGACCACAGCCAGTTTCCAGCCTTTGGGTAACGCCATGAGTGACCTCTGGCCTCTGTCTGGGGGCGACCTTACGCTCTTCTAAGCTCTTGTCTGTAGTATCCGAGTCCTTGTCTGAAGTACCCGATCCTACAGAGAGAACCTGATTTTCCCGGCTGCCATCGCGATATACGGTAACGCCTTTGCAGCCGAGTTTATAAGCCAATAAATACGCTTCACGGATGTCTTCGATCATGGCGCTATTGGGGAAATTGATGGTCTTACTTACTGCGTTATCGGTGTACTTTTGAAAAGCAGCCTGCATGCGGATATGCCAGGCAGGATTAATGTCGTGTGCAGTCTGGAAGATCTCTTGCAATTCACCCGGCATCTCGGTGATATGAGCTACTGAGCCGCTTTGGCTCACTTCTTCCAAGAGCTCCTGATTCAAGAGATTCCATTCTTCCAAAGCCGCTTCAAACCATTTGTTTACATAGAGCAGCTTTTCCGTATCCATTACGCTTTTTATATAAACCAAAGAAAATTGAGGTTCGACCCCGCTGGATGTGTCCGCTATCATGCTGATGGTACCAGTGGGTGCTATCGTGGTAAGCGTAGCATTGCGCAGGCCGTTTTGCTGAATATCCCGGGCCAGTTTTGCCCAGTCGCAGTACTTTCCTTCCCGGTTCAGTTCGCCTCGGGCGTAAATACTCTCCGGGAAATTCGGGAAACTGCCTTTTTCTATGGCCAGCTCCATGCTTCTGGTCTTGGCTTCAAAATCGATACTTTCCATCACACGCTCTGCCAAATCCACCGCTTCCTGGCTCATATAGGGTATTTTGAGCTGATAGAGCAGATCGGCCCAGCCCATTACACCAAGTCCAATTTTACGGTTTGATCTGGACATTTCAGCGATAGTCTCCAAAGGATATTTGGATTGGTCGATCACGCAGTCCAAAAAGTCCACGCTGTCTCGCACCACTTCCTTGAGGCGTGTCCAATTAAGGTCGTCTTCAACGGCCAGAGTGGCCAGGTTTATAGAGCCCAGATTGCAGGCCTCGTTGGGGAGTAAAGGCTGTTCACCACAGGGATTGGTGGATTCTATTTCACCTAAAGCCGGAGTGGGATTTGCCTGATTGATCCTATCCAGAAAGACGATACCGGGCTCACCATTTTTGTGGGACATTTCCACGATGAGTTCAAAGACCTTGCTGGCAGAAAGTTGTCCCGCTATTTTACCGGTATGAGGTGAGATAAGATTGTACTCTTTATCGTCGGCCACTGCACGCATGAAAGTCTCGGTAAGACCTACGCTGATATTGAAATTGGTCAGCTCTTGCGGATTCTTTTTACAGGTGATAAAATCCATAATCTGGGGATGATCTACATTCAAAATAGCCATATTGGCCCCGCGACGGGTTCCGCCCTGCTTCACAGCATCGGTGGCGGAATTGAAGACCTTCATAAAGGAGATCGGCCCGCTGGATACGCCATTGGTGGAACGCACCCGGGCATTGGATTCCCGGAGTCTGCTGAAAGAAAAGCCTGTACCGCCGCCGCTTTTATGGATCAAAGCGGCATTTTTCACGGTCTCAAAAATGCTTTCCATGCTATCCTCAATGGGCAGCACAAAACAGGCAGAAAGCTGTTGCAAATCCGCCCCGGCATTCATCAAAGTGGGAGAGTTTGGTAAGAAATCCCCGCTATCCAAAAGAGCATAAAACTTCTTCTCTAAGGCTTCGTCACCACCGGCGATATTAGCTGCGACTCGTTCGACCAGAGCCGGCCAATCCTCGATAAAATCACCGTTTTCATCCTTTCTGAAGTAGCGCTTTTGCAGTACTATTTGCGCGTTTTCGCTTAAGTGCATTGGGGCTCCTTATCTGGCTGGTAAAGCTAAGATTTCACGAGCCTGAGCTGGGGTAGCGATAGGACGTCCTATCTCCTTCGCAATGCGGGCAAGTCTGGCCACGAGCTGGGCATTGGAATCTGCCAATACGCCTTTGTGATAAAAGATATTGTCTTCAAAGCCCGAGCGGATGTGACCACCCATAGCCAGCGCCATCATCGAAGTGGGCAAATGCCATCTGCCGATTCCTGCTACGGCCCAAGTCGCTGTTGGGATTTCTTCTGCCAGGTGCTCAATCATGTACAACAGGTTTTTGGGCTTGCCACTCATGCCACCGGGTACTCCCAGGACAAATTGGATGTGCAGAGGAGTATGGGTGATGATGCCTTTTTTTACCAATTTGCTTACTATATCGATCATGCCGGATTCATAGACTTCTACTTCTGGTACTACACCGTATTCTTTAAAGGCTTCGGCCAGACGGATGATGTCCTTGGGGTGGTTGATGAAGATCTCATCACCAAAATTCAAGGTTCCGGCGTTGAGCGTGCCCATATCAGGCTTTAAAGCAAGAGGGGCCAGCCTTTTCTCAAAAGGTTCACCCACGGCACCGCCGGTACTGATTTGGATGATAATTTCCGGTACGGCTGCGCGGATGGCGTCGATAGAATCTTTGAAACGCTCCAGTCTCTGGCTGGGGGCACCATCATCCTCACGCACATGAAGATGGATTACCCTGGCTCCTGCTTCAAAACAGGCTTTGGCTTCGAGGGCTTGCTCCTCGGGGGTCACAGGTAAATTGGGCTGGTCTTTACGGGTGGTTTCAGCTCCCGTAATGGCGGAAGTTAAAATGATCGGTTTCATGTTTTCCTCTTTTTATATATTATTTAAATAATCGCTTTGTTTAAATCGGCAAGAGATTTGCCCGCTGGGGCTTATCCTTACCGCATGGAATATTCTAATCTACGAACCAGCTTTCAAACAGCCGCACTCGTTTCAGGGCATCAAGGTCTTTGCCGAGAATCCGGCTGGCGATGCTGGCAAACTTATCTTCGTTGTCGCTTACAAAAAAACTGTCTTTACCAAGCTGGCCATCATCCTCTACAGGCATGAGCTCTGTGAGGTGTTCGCTGATGGCATCGGCGCTATCTACCAGCTTTACCTTGTCACCCAAATACTTACGGATCACGTGGGAAAGCAGAGGATAGTGGGTACAGCCCAGGACCAAGGTGTCTATATCGTTATCCTTCATGGGCTTCAGATACTCCTGCACAATCTTTAATGCGATCGGATGATCTTGCCAGCCCTCTTCCACGATGGGCACAAACAAAGGACAGGCCAGGGAGAAAACCTCTGCAGTGGGCTCAAGGCGTTTGATCGCTTTACTATAGGCCATACTGCGGATGGTTCCTTCGGTTCCGATCACCCCGATCCGTTTATTCTTAGAGGATCTTACCGCTATTTCACTGCCAGGATCGATCACCCCAATTATGGGAATCTTGCTGAGTTTCTTCAGATGAGGAATAGCCACAGAGGAAGAGGTATTGCAGGCCACGATCAGGGTCTTGATCCCTTGTTGCAAAAGGAACCTGGCATTTTGCACAGAGTATTCTATGATCGTATTGGGAGACTTGGGTCCATAAGGCACCCGGGCAGTATCCCCAAAATAGATCAAATCCTGATGGGGGAAAGCCTGACGTATCGCTTTAAAGACCGTAAGTCCACCCACTCCAGAATCAAATATCCCAATCGCTTGTTTCATTATTTCTTCTTCCTGCTTTGATTTCTTGTCTTATTGTCACCTTTTTTGCGGGCAGGTCTTACGTCAACCCTTTTTCTGTCTTTATTGCTTTTAGCTTTCGCTGCCAAGGGCCTCTTGATATTGTGGTAATGTGTATGCGCATCAGGGGCATCGGTGAGCTCCAGATACACATCGTCGCTCACTTCCATGATCCTGACCTTCAGGCTGTCCAGAAGCTCAAAAGACCTGTTGTTGGCAGGGTTCACAAAGCGCATTTCGCGGTCATGATATTCCCATTTCCCTTTACCAAATTGGTCTTTTTTCAACACAGCCGTTACGGGCATCTCGTTCAAACGCAAGAAAGCTGAGGAGCTATTGGTGGAGACCAGCAAGGCTGTAAATTCCTCTCCTATGCGATCTTTCATGAAGGTGGCGCTGTATATACGCTCGATATCTCTCTCAGATTGATCGGCCTGCAGTTCCTGCTCTGAGGCTACGCTGGCCCAATGTTTGATCTGCTCTTGGCTGATGTTTTCCTGGCTGGTTTTGCAAATGTAGCGCTTGCAGAGATGGTGCACTACCAGATCACAGAGTCGACGAATGGGGCTGGTGAAGTGAGTATAATCTTCCAAAGACAGGCCAAAATGGCGAATGTGTTCGGTGGTGTACTTGGCTTTCTTCATGCTTCTGAGGATGATGCGGTCAAAGACTCTATGATAATCCTTATTCGGCAGCGAGTATAACAGATGCTGGATGCTTTTATTCAGGTTTTCCTGTTCAATATAGGATATTCCGTAGAAATCAAGTACCGCAGCCATGCTCTCAATCTTTTGACTATCAGGGTCCTCGTGGATGCGGTAGATCGTAGCTGGTGCGCGCTTGGAAAGCTCTGTCGCCACATACTTATTGGCCACGAGCATAAAGTTTTCGATCAGTTTATGGCTCTCAGTTTCCTCTGCCAGACCTAGACGATGTACAAAGCCATCTTCATCATATTCATATTCGATTTCGGGTAGATCAAAGAAGATATAACCTGCGTCTTTAGCCATTTTAGTTAGCTTTGCTGAGAGCTTCCGGCCTTCTTGCAATGCTGTTTTGAGGGTGGGGGAGAGCTTTGTCTCTTTGCCGTCAAAAAACTCATCCACATCTTCATAGGCGAGGCGGGCATCAGAGGAGATCACGCTCTCATAGAGCCTCTGTTTCAGTACCTTACCGCTTGAATCAAATTCTGTCTCTACAGTCATGCAAAGTTTGTCTTCTCCAGGTCTGAGGCTGCAGATAAGATTGGAGAGCCGCTCCGGAATCATGGGAATCACTTTCTTGGGAAAATAGAAGCTATTACCACGTTTGGCTGCTTCCGTAAAAGCGGCACTACCGATTGGCAGATAATGCGATACATCAGCTATGTGAACCCAAAGTCTATAGCCTTTTTCCAGCTTTTTAATGGAGATGGCATCATCAAAATCCTTGGCAGAAGCAGGGTCGATCGTGAAGGTAAAGAGACTTCTAAGATCTTGGCGTTTTGAGATATCTGCCTTCTGAGGATGCTCTGGCAGGCGGGATACTTCCTCTATCACATCTTCGGGAAATTCCAGCGGCAATTGATATTCACGGATCACAGCCAGAAGTTCTACCTGGGGATCACCGGATTCGCCTAAAATTTCGGTGATCTTGCCCACCGGCATTTTGTTGCTGAGGGGGTTGCCCCAATTCGTGACGGTGAGTATCACCTTTTGTCCTGGCTGTGCATTACCCAGATCGCTGATCTCGAACCAACTGTGTATCTTAGGGTTGGATGCTACAAATATCCAGCGGTTCTGCACTTTGGAGACGCTGCCCGGGAGCGTTTCATTAGCTCGTTCCAGGATACGTCTTACCGCGCCGCTCTCGCCTTGTCTGCTGCGTTTGCGAGGTTCGATTAAGACCTTATCATTATGATAGGCATTCAAGGTGTCTTCACTATCCACAAAATAGTCGTGTTCTGGAGTGCGCACAAAGGCGAAGGAGCGATCCCGGGCCAGGGAAGTGGCATCAAATGTGCCCTCAATGAGTGTAGAACTCTGCTGCTGTTGTTCCTTTTGAGGAGTCTGACCTTTTGCAGGAGACTCTGTTTCTTGTGTTTGAGGCGGTTTGCTGAGCCGATAACGTTTTCGTTCTTTGAGCAACTTTCCATCCAGCAGCATCGCTGCCAGGCTTTGGCTCACAGAGGACTTTGTCTTCTTAGTCGAGCCTGTCTGGCCGCAGATCTCACTGTAGGTAAGACCTTTGGGGTACGTGGTTGATAATATGCTTAATATCTTATCATTTATGTCTTTGTTATTCATGTAATTCCTTTAGTATTCTTTGCCGATTTTTTCTCTTAAGATCTCGAGCAGGGCCGGCACCTCTGCTCCAGTTTTGGAAAAGCGCAGAGACAGTCCTCTAAAAGGATCCAGTCTTCTGGGCAATTTAAATGTTGATAGCATCACTCCGCGTTTGTCCTTATAAAAACAGCCAAAATCTGTCCAGGGACGTTTGACTTTGATAAAGATATAACGTATGCGGATCTCATGATCATAGAGATCGTATTCTGTAATAATGAAGTAGGGGAGAAGGTTGCCCACCACCAGGACCCAACCTGCGATATAGAAGAAGGGCATGCTCCACTCTACTATAGCCAGTCTATATAAGAAGAAATTCAGGAACAAGAGGAAGGCAATCAACAGGGATGAGCTGAGAGGGCGTTCCGCAAAAGGCCAGGATTTCCAGGAAAGTAGTGGTTTAGGCGACATTTTGCACGATCTCCCGGCACTTTTCGATCTCTTCTTTGATGATCAGTATATCAGGGAAGGTTTTGCTGTTTGAGAATTTGGAACCCAAAGTATTGGCCTCGCGCTGCATCTCTTGGGTGATGAAATTTAGAGTCTTCCCGATATCTTCCTGCTGTGGCTTCTCCAGGGTATCCAGGAAAGTCTTGATATGAGACTCCAGACGGCTGATCTCTTCTTGTATATCGTACTTATCCACATATATGGCAAGTTCTTGCACTATGCGCTGCTCCATGTTTTCCAGCTTGTAAGTGCTCACAATATCATGGGTACGCTTCAGCATATTGTTAAACAGCTCTTCTTTAAAGGGTTGTATCTGGGTACCGATGCGCTTGATCGCAGGCAAAATCTGGTTCATGGAGTCTATAAGCACCACTTTGGTCTGCTCAGCTTCCTTATACATAGAGTTCAGCAGATTGTTCAAGGCTTCGCTTAAGGTTTCCTGCAAAATTGAGAGCATATCGGGGTCTTCATCCAGTTGGTTAATGCTCTGGATCACACCGGGCTCATCCAGAATGAACGCCAACGGAGGATCGCCCTTAATACCCAGCACTTTTTGGGCCTGCAGGATGATTTCATGGTATTTGCGCAATTTGGACTCATTTAAGCGCACTTTGGGCTCGCGCAGGTCACTTATGTTGACCCTGATCTCGATCGTGCCACGGCTGACGCACTTGGAGAGCTCTTTGCGGAGGGTGTGCTCAAAAAAGCTTAGCTCCCGCGGAATGTAGCTTTTCAAATCCAGATAGCGTCCGTTCACGCTTTTTATTTCAATGTCACATTCGATATTGCTTTGTGCTTTATGGCTTTTACCAAAGCCGGTCATGCTTTTCATATGGTCTCCAATGATTTAAATAGGGTAGAGGCAAGTATCTGCACCCGAACAAGATGCCTAAATGCCAGCAAGTTTACATAACATGTCTTAAGACTACAAGTGCTTGCGTCACTCACAGATCAGGGTCCCCGCTGTGGCATCGATTACTTTCGCCTTTGCCAAAGTTCCAATTTGAGATTCATCACCATCCAAAACCGCGATTTTGAAATCCCTGGTCTTACCTGATACTTGACTCTTACTTTTTTTGCTAAAGTCTTCCACGTAGACTTCGATTTCTTTTCCGATCTGAGCGCGGTATATCCTTAAAGTGATTTCCCGTTGCAGTTCGATCATCCTTTGCAATCTGCTGAGGCGAATCTCTTCCGGAAGCTGATCGGGATACTTTGCCGCTGCAGTTCCTTCACGTTCGCTATATTTAAAACAAAATGCATAATCAAACTCAATTTCACGCATTGCTGATAGAGTAGCTTCAAAATGCTCTTCAGTTTCACCGGGAAAGCCTGCAATGAGGTCTGTGGTGATAGCAATGTTCGGCACGGCAGCTCTGAGGGCTCGTACCCGGTTCAGATACTGTTCATAGCTGTAAGAGCGGTTCATGCGCTTCAGGCTTTCATTGCTGCCGCTTTGCATGGGTAAATGTATATGTTCGCAGAGCTTACCGCCCTGTCCCATTACCTGAACCAAGTCATCCGAAAGGTCCTTGGGATGAGAAGTCACAAAGCGTAGTCGGTAGAGCTCAGGTACATCTTCCTGCAGTTTTGACAGTAATGCAGGAAAGCTTAATTCATTCCAATGATATGAATTGACGTTCTGTCCGAGCAGGGTGACGTCCATCATTTTCCGCTTTACGGCACCCTTCACGTCCTGCAGAATATCCTCATAGGGTCGGCTGCGTTCTCTGCCACGCACATAGGGCACAATGCAATAAGAGCAGTAATTGTTACAACCTCGCATAATGGTCACAAAAGCGCAGTGTTCCCCTTGGTGCACAGGCAGCATGCGTTCATAATTCTCAGAGGAATCGAAACCCAGTTCAGAGCCTCGATCCTCATCCAGAAGGCGGGGGAGTGCTCTATACTGATCCACCCCCACGGCGTAATCTATACCCAGATCTTCTGAGATCAGCCTCTGCCCTATTCTCTGGGCCATGCAACCCAAAAGCACTATTTTCAGTTCCGGTTTGCTCTTTTTACGATGCCGTTCGTTTGAGATTCTGCCCAATACCCGCTGTTCTGCATGATCGCGCACCGAACAGGTATTAAAGAGCAATACATCCGCAACATCGATGTCTTGTGACTGAATGTGTCCCGCATCGTTCAAAATGGAGATGATCAGTTCACTATCCGCCACATTCATCTGGCAGCCGTAAGTCTCTATATAGTAGTTCAAAAATTCGCCTTCTTTAAAAGCAAACGCAGTTCCGGAGCGAGCTGCAGTATTTTGCTGATTACGTCCGGGCTCACGGTTTGGTTTGCATCGCAAATGCTATCCTTGGGATCTATTTGGGATTCGATCATCAGTCCATCTGCTCCAGCGGCGATAGCGGCCAGTGCCAAAGATGGGACCAGTGCACGGTTTCCAGCGGCATGGGAAGGATCGACGATGATGGGCAGATTACTTTTGTGTTTCATCACCGCTATTGCCGATATATCCAGCGTATAGCGGGTTCCAGTCTCAAAAGTGCGGATCCCACGTTCGCAGAGAATTACACGCTCATTTCCACTTTCGATGATGTACTCCGCGGCAGCCAACCATTCATCATAGGTAGCAGCGATTCCGCGTTTGAGAATCACCGGTTTGTCTATCTTGCCCAGAAGCTCCAGCAAAGGGTAGTTGTTCATATTTCGGGTCCCCACCACCAGGATGTCGATATGGCTGGCCATATACTCCACCCTATCGGTCTGAGTAATCTCAGATACTGTGATGAGCCCCAATTCTTTACCCACCTGGGCCATGTGCAATATTCCGGCATCACCCAGCCCGCGGAAGCTGTGCACTGAGGTTCTCAGCTTATAGGCACTTCCACGTAACATAGTGATACCCCGCGCTTTCAGGTCTTTCGCGGTTTCGTAAAGGCTTTCATAATCTTCTATCGAGCAGGGACCGGCGATCACCTTAAAATCATCGGCTCCAAAGCTTAATTCATTCATTTTATCCATTTTGCATATCCTAAAGATATTCCATCGTTGCATACCATAAAATCACAGCAGCCATATCTGTCCAGTAATTGCTCCATGACGAGTGCTGCCAGGCTGATGGTATTTAGTTCAAACCTGCTATTTACCAGTTGTTTATACCCATTATTCTCATCATCTTCCAGCGCAGATTTGTAGTCCTGTATATCTTTCAGGCTGATTACCAGCTCAGAACTGTGCAAAACCTTGCGATAATCAATTTTCTTCAAGACCCTGGCCAACACTGTAGCCGTGAGCCCCACAGCGATGATCTTGACATTCTGCAGTTTAGGGAGATCCTTAAGAGCATCTTGCACCTTAAGAGCCGCAGACTTACCTGTTTCTGCATAGCGTAAAAGGCTCTGCAAGCCAAAGTCCAAAGATACTCCACGAATCCTGGCAGCAGCATCCAACCAGGCGAGCTCTGTGCTGGCTCCCCCGATATCGATCACAAGGTTATTCATGCCCTCTTGCATCAGAGGCACAGCAGCCTGCCAGGCATAGTGCAGCTCGGTTTTTGCGCTGATGATCTTAGTCTTATACTGATACTCTTTTGAGATGCGATCCAGCAGTTCAGAGGCATTTGCCGCCACTCTATTCACACCTGTAGCAATCAAGTATTTCTCAGAGGGCAGCCAGCGGTCTCTATCCAAAATGTCCTGGGTAGCCTCAAAGGCCCGCAGCAGACTTTGCTCCGGAAGCACCCCATCCGCAAAATCCAGGCCCAGATAGGTACTGCACCAGCTCCGGTGGATCAGCTCTCCCCTACTCTTGTTATACAAAATATAGTTCATATTGTTTGAGCCCAGATCGCAAACGCTGAGCAGTCTATCTTCAGGATACTTTAGTCTCAGGTAGTCGGCCAGCATTTTCCCTTCCAGTTCACTATTGGATGTTTTTTGCGCAAAGTCCCCGTGAGGAAGCTGTGCAAAAAGCGCCTTGATGCTGTCCACATCCTGCGGGAAGTCTTCTACGACCATCGCTGGCGGATAATCTTTTATTCCAGCCAGGAGAACCTCTTCTTCAGGATAGTTTTTGCGCGGAACACAGATCATGGATTTGCCCAGAGAGAGGATCTCCGAAAAAGTGCTGTAGCCCGGCTTACAGATCACCAGATCGGCAGCCTGCATGAGACTTAAGAAATCTTCATCCGGCGAAACTCTGATTAAATTATCGATCCCAGAGGCCTGATACGGGCTCATTATCACGCCAGTCCAGGCTTTACAGATCTCTGATAAAGGCAGATCTATAGCCCCCTCTCCGCCAAACATCATCAGCAGGATGGGTACGCCCAAGGCGATGTCATATTCACTGCGAATGTCTTTGAACGCGTCCTTTTCCCGGGCCAGTAGTCCTCCAGCCACAGGGTTCTTGAAACCGGGCACACTGTCTTCATTGCCCAGATCCAGCAGATAGCTCTTGTCCATTCTACGGTGCAAACTCCAGATGGTATTGACTATCGGCAGCATATCTTCATCATTCGCGAAGATGCCACCATAGATAAAGGCCCAATCAAAGTTTGAAACTCCAAAGACCGGAACCTCCGCATAGCCGCAAGCTTCCACGATAAAAAAGGGGATATCCGCAATTACCAGATCGATCTGCTCCCGACGAAGAAATTCCACTTCCCGGCTTACGATCTCTTCTCTTTGGCTAAAAAGTCGGAGCAATGCGCTCTTCGTGGCAGGCAGATCCGTAACCAAATTCTCACCATGCACCACTCCCCTATCGATGCTGATTTCCCGATATTGATAGTCCTCAGCCTTCAGCTCCTGAAAGAGAAAACGGGGACGGTCTGTACAGATATATACATAGATGCCAAAGCGGATGAAGCTATCTGCCAGAGCGGCAATTCGAGAGGCGTGGCCAAAGCCGTGACTGGAGGCGTAAAGTGCGATCTTCATTATTCCTCTATTGCAGGATCAGCCTGCGCTCTTTGGCCCGGTGTTCAAATTCCAGCACCAGGCGATTGGGCAAACAGATGATGGGCATAGTTTTGTTAAAGCCTTGTTTTACGCAGCGTTTATCCGGACAGTCAGAGCTGAGTATGCGCGCTTTGCCATCCAGGATCTGCACTGTATTATGCTCGTCGATTTCGATAACCAGATCCTCAGCCAAGGAATATTCTCCCCACAGGGCGTCTTCCTTATAGATATAGAGCATTTCGCCTTTCGCCGCAGCGTGGTTTCGCCACAGCAGACCTGCTACTATCAGGCAAGCCAGAATCAGGATCACATCGCTGATGGTGAGGCTTTTTAATGGCTTAGTGGTCATATAGCCCGTAGATATGTCTCCCACAATGCGGACATTTGTTATCGGCTTTGATTTGGCAATCTGAGGACATAAGTGACCTGCGAATCAGTATCTTACCGCAGTCTGGACACAGGCAATCCTGAAAACCATCCACAGCCAAATTCCCGCCATATACATAAGAAAGCCTGGTCAGCGCAATCTTGCGAGCTTTGGCGATGTCCTGCACCTTGGTAGCGGGCAGATCGGTAAGATAGGTGGGATGGTAGGCCGAGATATGCAGCGGGATTTCAGGGCTGATCGAGGCGACAAAATCCACCAGCTCACTCAGCTCTTCCTCTTTGTCGTTGAGTCCGGGGATGAGCAGCAAAGTAAGCTCCAGATGCACACCGGCTTCCCAGACCCTGCGGATATTCTCTTTGATTGGCCTCAAACTTCCGCCACATTGGGCTTTGTAGAGATCTTCCGTGATCCCTTTGATATCGATGTTCATGGCCGCAATATACGGTAAAAGCTGAGCCAGAGGCTCTGGATTCACAAAGCCATTGGAGATCAGGGCAATCTTGACCTCGGGATATTTAACCCCAAAATCGAGGATATATTCATACCAGGTCAGGGGCTCAGTATAGGTAAAGGCAATCTGCCGGGTAGTGGGATTGTGCTTCAAGACCCCACTATAAAGCTCTTCCAAAGAAAGGTCTATGGTCGGGCTTTCAAATTGTGAAATCTGATAATTCTGACACCACTGGCAGCTCAGATTACAGGAATTCGGTCCCAGAGACAAGATCTTGGTGCCGGGTCGGAAGTGGTAAAAGGGCTTTTTCTCGATGGGATCTACCGAGATGCCCAAAGCTTTGGCATAATTCACCGCCATTAGTTTACCCGCGATATTCTCCCGGGACCTGCATTTGCCCATCTCCCCCACTGGGATTACGCAGTAATGTGGGCAGAGCTCGCATTGGAGTAGACCGCCCTCGAGTTTTTTGTAATACATGGCTTCACGAATCATTTCAGACATTGTTTTATACCTCTTACATGAACGTTTAGCGCATGTGCATTTTCCGTCAAGACTATTTTTGCTTGTCGCCCCATTTCTGCTCTTTGCAAGGGATTTTCAGCCAGAATCACTATGTCTTCCAAGAGCTTATCTTGGTTTGAGATGATGATCGCGTTTGCAGCTTTCAATATCAGCACCGAATCCCGGCAGGAGGAGTAATATTCTCCCATGATGATCGCCTTGGCATAGTAGGCGGGCTCCAGAGGATTGTGTCCCCCAAAATCATAAAAACTGCCTCCTACTATCACCAGATCAGAGATAGCGTAGCCTGAAGTCAAATGCCCCAGGGCATCGATCAAAAGTATGTCCCAATCCGCTTTAGGCTCCAGCGTAGAGAGCTTTTGATGGCAAGATTCACTCAGCAATTTCTCTACTTCCGGGATGCGTTTCGGATGCCTGGGAGCCAGGATCAGTTTCAGAGCAGGAATACGCTGTTTAAGTTCGGGCAAGATCCCCAGGATCAGCGCCTCTTCCCCAGGCCGTGAACTGCCCCAACAGAGGACGAAGTCATCTTGCTTTATGCCCAGATCAGACTTGATTTTAATCTCATCGTAAGCAGGTAATTCCAGACAAAACTTCAGGTTTCCAGCTTTGGTTACGGGCACTGTATTGAAGAGTCTTTCAAATCGCGCCTTATCCTCCGCGCTCTGCGCCATGATGGCTTTGATAGAGCTACCGATCATCCGAAGTAAGGGCTTTATCTTCAGATAGTTTTTTAGGGATTTCTCCGAAAGCCGGGCATTGACAAAGACGATGGGAATAGCAGCTTTACTGGCTGCATACAGCATATTCGGCCAAATCTCGGTTTCCACGATCAGGATCAGGCGGGGCCTCAGCAGGCGCATCTGCCTCTGCCTCAGGTGCAACACATCCACTGGAGCCAGGCTGATGCTGAGCTCTGGGAAAATGCTGCGCGCCAGAGCTCTACCCGTGATGGTGACCGTATTTATATGGACAGGATAGCCTTCCTTGAGCAACTCTCGGATCAAAGCAACTGCGGCATTGACCTCACCCACAGAAGCTGCGTGAATCAAGATCGGCCGGTCCTGGCGCTTTGCTGGCCTTTGGAAGCCTTCATTATATTGATATAGCGCGCCTATTAGCCTCAACAGTGGATAGCTAATATAGTAAATCACCTCGAGCATGAGGTTAAGCAAGGAAAATAGAGCTTTATAAAGTTTCATAATTCTTCTCTTATAAGAAAAAGGACGCCCCAAAAGGCGTCCGAATTTCTGGCGGGAGCGACGGGACTCGAACTCGCGACCTTCTGCGTGACAGGCAGACGTTCTAACCAAACTGAACTACGCCCCCAGCGTTGTTCTTGTTGCATATGTTAAAACACAGTCCGCAAAGCCTGCTTTTTTGTCAAGTAGAATCTTCGTCTGCAGGACCGGTTGTTACCCTCATAGATGTGAATATATCAGTCATACAGTTACTTATCGGCATATTATTTGTTTGGGGTTTTATCGTTTTAAGGTTTTATCGTTTTATCGTAGTGGCGGATTGTTCAAGCTCTATACTTTTTCTGGGCACGCAAGATGCATCGTAACGCTGGCTTTAGCCGGCCGTAGCACTGTCTTCAGACGGTGAGTATCCAAGCTTTGTAAAGCAATATCGTAAAAGCAATTCTGATATATTTAACACCAGCTAAAGCGATGCGAACGCCGTCTGAAGACAGCGCTACCGCTGGTTTTCGTCAGATTATTTGCGATATTCCGCAAATTGAGCGAGAAGCCTAGGGTCTTCAGTAAAAAGCATACCTGAAAATTCCATCCTCAGATACTGGGTAAAACGCTCTTCGTATCCAATTAGATATCGTGGAGATGTCGTGGAGATAGTAGGAATAAATCCTCTTATCTCCACGACATCTCCACGACAAGCTATGCAGAGGAACCACGTGGCTCAGCTGCTAAAATGGCCGAAAAAGGACAATCTGAAGATTACTGTAAGGTCAAAAGAACAAGCCAAAACATTGGCGTGGTAGCGCAGAACGAGGTTTCGCAGAAACGGCGTTCTGCGCTACATAAGGGCAACATTTTAGCCGAAGAAGGTCCCAAAGAGGAATCCGGTGATGGTGGATAATATAACTACCAAGACGACGAAGGCGGAAGTCTTCTTAATACCCAGGACCGTATTGATGACCAACATACTGGGTAGTGATAGTGCAGGTCCAGATAGCAGCAGAGCCAGAGCCGGTCCCTTCCCCATTCCGCTACCCAGCAGCCCCTGCAAGATGGGGACTTCGGTAAGGGTGGCGAAATACATGAAGGCTCCGGAAATGGCGGCGAAGAAATTTGCTCCCAGGGAATTTCCGCCTACTGCAGTTTCTATCCAGGAGGAGGGAATCCAGGCTTCGTGTCCGGGGCGTCCCAAGAGCGATCCGGCGATCAGCACCCCTACAAAGAGCAGAGGCATAATGAGCTTGGTATAGCTCCAGGTGGAACCAAGCCAATCCTTCAGCTCGCCTTTTTCTTGGGTCAAAAAGCCTACAAGCATGACCAGGCCGATGATATAGGCGATGAGCGGCTGAGAGGGAAAAAGGATTCCCGCGGCAGTCACCACCAAGGCCGTAAGCAGTACTTTCCAGAGCTTGAAGCCGTAGATCAAGACCAAAGACAGGCCCAGGCCAAAGGCCAGGATCCCTGAGATAATCCACTTATAGGCATAGATAAAGCTCATGAAAGCAGAGTTGGAACCACCCGGTTTTGCCCAGGTCAAAGTGATGAGGATCAGAATCATCAAGGCAAAATAGATAATCTTCTGCCAGAGGGGACTACTTTCCTGAAGTTCAGGGTAGTCAAATTCGCCCTGCCGCTGCAGCTCTTCTTTGCGGAAGATGAAGTGCATGATCAGCCCCAGGATGATACTGAAAACTACCGCTCCTACCGCTCTGGCGATGCCGATCTCGAGGCCCAGGATGCGAGCGGTCAAAACTATGGCCAGGACGTTGATGGCCGGGCCTGAATACAGAAAAGCCACCGCTGGGCCCAAGCCTGCTCCCCGTTTGTAGATTCCGGTAAAGAGGGGCAATACGGTGCAGGAGCAAACCGCCAGGATCGCGCCGGAAACAGAGGCCACTGTATAAGCCAGGATCTTATTGGCTTTCGGCCCCAGATATTTGATTACCGCGGATTTACAGTGAATACACTTACGGCCCCGGCGATGAACAGGGCCGGGATCAAACACAAAAGGACATGCAGGCGGGCATAATCCTGTAACATAAAAAAGGCTTCATGCAATCCGGAAAGAAAGCGTGGAGCACCAAAGGGGATGTAGTAGGCTGCCAGAAATACTCCCAGCATGATCCCCAGAATTTTCAGCTCTTTTAGTTTCGCGTTCATGATGTTTTACTCCTTATTGGTGGACTTCAGATCCAATACACACTCCAGGGCATTTAGCACACAGGGGTATTGGAGGCGGTAAATCACTTGGTTGTTCACTTTGCGGCTATCGATGATGCCAGCGTTTTTTAGTACATTGAGATGGCGAGATATGGTGGACATATCAAAGCCGATGATCTCCTGAAGCTCACAGACGCAGTGCTCTTTCTCCTGGAGTTTCACCAGGATCAGCAAACGCGTGGGATGCGCCAGGGCTTTGAAGATGCTGGCCATTTGTTCGTAATCTGCAATATCAGTCATTGTGACCTCTCTATTGTCGTATTTGGCCAAATAGCCAAATAGGCTGTATTTGTCAAGCGGATTTTTTAGGGGTTTAGCGTATTAACGTTTTATGGTTTTAAGGTTCTGGCAATTTCTGAGCTTTCCGGCAGAATGGAATTATCAGAGCGCATCCTATTTAGTCCTTATTCCAGCAGAACCTTCCAGGTATTGGCGTTGTGGCTTCCAGTTTGGGATAATCTCGCCAGTATATCTGCGGTATTGCATCAATAAAGGCATAAAGCGCCTCTTCGCCACGACGTCATATTAAGATTATTGAGATTTGTTTAAATAATCTTGAAGATATCTCTTGACAGATATTCATAATATTCAAGTCTGACTTTAAGAACAGCGAGGTGGTAGTATGAATTTAATAAATTGTCCCATGTGTCATCATGAACTTGAGATTCGTGAGTATCACTGCCCGAAGTGTGATGTGAGCTTTCAGGGCAGATTTCAGAAGAACTGGTTGGCAGGCTTTTCGGCTTCCCAACTGGAGTTTATCAAGCTTTTCCTTTTGGTGCAGGGGAATCTGAAGGAATTGGAAAAGAGATTGGGGATTTCGTACCCCACCATCAAAAACAGATTGTCAGAGATCAATCAGGTGATCACCCGCCACCCTATTGCGGATAGTGATTTTACCGATATCCTGGCAGACTTGGATGAAGGCTTTATCGATGTGGATGAAGCCCTCAGTATGATCTCAAAAAGGAGAGAACAATGACAAAACTTACAGTACAACAAGAGTGGAAACATGACGGACTCGAAACCATTGAGCTGGAAAACCTGATGGCGCCAATGGCTATCGAAGCTAATGACGGTGATTCCGTAGTTTTGGAAGGGGAACTAAACCTCAGGAAAGAGGGAGATGATTTTGACCTCAAAGATTACATGACAGCAGATTATCAAGATGGAACCCTAAAGCTGGATTTTGATGAGATTGGATATCTGGAGCAAAAGGGCAAAGGCTCTCAGATCCGGCTGAAAGTACCAGCCGGTGTGCTGCTGAAAATCGAGATTGAGAATATGCCGCTCGGCCTTTCCGGTCTCAACAACGATCTAAATATCGAAAGTGAAAACGCTCCGATATCGGTGCGCAATTGTGATGGGGCCAAGCATATCGAAAGTGAGAATGGTCCCTTGAGAATCCATAATTCCGCAGGAAATCTCTTTGCTGACCTGGAAAATGGACCGATCTCAGCCGAGGATATTTCGGGTGAAAGCCTTCACATCGAAAGCGAGAATGGCCCCATCAAAGTGCGTCTGGCCAGCTATCATAAAGTAGATGTGGAAAGCGAAAACGGACCCATATACTATGAAACTCAGCCCGTGGAAGGCGGAGATTTTAAGTTCAAAACCGAAAATGGCATAGTGCATCTGGTCTTGCCGCTGGCTTTTTGCTTCTCTTTGAAAGCTGAGAGCGAAAGAGGAAACCTCAAATCCAAACTTGATGCCGAAGTGATTAAGGAAGAAGGAACCTTCAAGATAGAAAATATCTATGACGGAGAAGAAATCACCAAGATCAGTATCGAGACCGAAAACGGCTTGATCAAGCTTTCCAGCGATGGCCATATCAATCTGGACTTTATCAGAAACGGCTTTAAACAACTCAAAGAAGCCTTCCAGAATGCCAAAACGAGCGAAGAGAAAGCTGAAGTGGTGGAAATAGCTAATAAAGTGATCGCTTCTCTACAAAAGGCTGCAGATTCCATCAATGAAGAGAAAATCAAAGAGAAGGTTTCTTCCGCGATTTCCAAACTGAAAGAGCTAAGTGAAAGCTTCGATTTTGACGAAACCAAGACTATGGTGCTGGGTAAGCTGGAGGATCTGGGCTCTGAGATTTACGATGGCATCCAGAGCGGCCTCAAAAATGTGAAAGCTGAATTTGACGAGCTCAAATACGAGCACCTCAATACGGATTCTATCAAGGATTATGTGATGAAGGTAGTCAATTCCCCCTTGATCAAACCCTATCTCTCGGCTGAAAAAAAGAAGATGGAAAAGGAAGAAATCTCCGAACGTAGCAGACTCAAGATACTGGATATGCTGGAATCCGGCAAGATCAGCAGCGAGGAAGCAGAGAAACTGCTGAAGGCTATCGGCAAAGAATAATCTTGACACTATTGCATCAGTTAAAAAACGTGTCAAAACACGGTCGGGATGTAGCGCAGTCCGGTAAGCGCGCTCGGTTCGGGACCGAGAAGTCGGAAGTTCAAATCTTCTCATCCCGACCAATGTGTTTTTTGTCCAGATATGTTCTTTGCTGATGTCTTTTATAACTCCAGCCCCAGCTCTATACCTGAGGTCTTGCGACTGATTCAATGGAAATCGGACTGGTAAATTCTTGAAATCGAAGCGCTTAAAAAGCTAATTGCTTGCTTGTAGCCGCAGCGCATAAATAAAGTCTTAAGGGTAAATCCACATGTCAGAGCTCGAGCCAAAGCCAAAAATCTCATACTATCTGAAACTGATCTATCCTTTTATCAAAAAGGATATGGGCCTGCTCGTCTTCGGTTTGATAGCGATGCTCGTCACCTCCGCTCTGAGATTGGTGGATCCCCTGATCCTGGCTTTGATTATCGACAAGAGCATCCCAAATCAGGATATGACAGAGATGTTTCGCTATGGCTTTATGTTCATCGGGGTGGTACTGATCTCCGGGCTGCTTTCCTATCTGCAGATCGTCCTGCTCAGTCGATTGGGCATCAAAATCATCACCAAGTTCAAGGGAGAAGTTTTTAGCCATCTTCTCAAGCTCCCCATAGGCTGGTTTGATAAACGCCCTGTAGGAGAGCTCATCGCACGGGTAGAGAGCGATAGCGAACGCGTGAAGGTGCTCTTCAGCGAGCTTTCCATCACCATCATTGGCAATCTGCTCTTCTTTGTGGGAGTATTTGTGGTGCTGATGGTAAGGGACTGGAGTACTACGATTTACATCATGCCCATCATAGTCATCAGCATCGTAATGTATTCCTTTGTCTTTAAGTATATCACGAAGTTCTTCCTGAAAATCAGGGAAAAATATGCGATCATCTCGGCCAAGGTCACAGATTACATACAGGGTATGCAGATGATTCAGGCCTTGAATCAAGAGGAGCGGGTGATCGATGACCTCTGCCAGGCCTCCAAAGACAAAAAACGCACGGAAGTGAAAACCAGCTTTATCGAATACGGCTTTCAGAGCCTGTTTATGTTTATCTTCAACGTGCTGTTTGTGGTGATCGTGATCATGATCTCTGCACCCAAGATCATCGCCGGAGTGGCCACTTTGGGCACCCTGATCGTCTTTATCCAATACATCTACCGCATGATCTGGCCCCTCATGCACCTCAGTGAAAATTTCATGCAGATGCAACGGAGCTTCGTTTCTTTGAGGAGAATCCTGGAGCTTACTGAATTGGGCACAGAAGATGAGACTTTTACCGGTACAGAACTGCCGACCTTTGAGCGGGATATCCGTTTTGAAAACGTGAGCTTTGCCTATGAAGGCGAGGATTGGGTACTCAAAGACGTCTCTTTCACCATTCCCAAGGGCAAGAAGATCGCCCTGGTAGGTCCCTCCGGCAGCGGTAAGACCACTTCGGTGAGCCTGCTCTGTGGCTTTTATCACGTGCAAAAGGGCAGTGTCCTGATCGATGGCGTGCCGATGCGAAGCCTGGATTTCAGAGCCTGGCGCCGCAAAATAGGCCTCATCCTGCAGGACATCTTCCTCTTTCCCGGGCCGATCCTGGAAAATGTGCGGGTGTATAACGATAAGGTAAGCCGGCAGCAGGTGCAGGATGCCATCAATATCGTGCAATTGGAAGACTTCGTCAAAGCCCTGCCCGAGGGCTTGGATTCCGAGCTGGCGGAGCGCGGACAAAACGTGTCCCAAGGCGAAAAACAGCTTATCTCCTTTGCCCGGGCCCTGGCCTTCAATGCCGAAATCATCGTCATGGACGAAGCCACAGCCTCTATCGACCCTCAGACCGAAGCGCGCATCCAGCGCACCATGAACCAGGTCTTTTCAGGCAAAACTATCGTGGTGGTGGCGCACAGACTTACCTCGGTTCTGGATGCGGATGAAATTCTGTACTTTAATGAAGGCAAGATTACTGCCCGCGGGGATCATCACACCCTGATGCGCGAGAGCAAGGACTACCGTAAGCTCGTAGAACTGCAGCTACTCGGGAGTGACAATGAATAAGCACATCAAATGGATCCTGGACCAATACAAAGCGCAAAAGTGGTTTGTCTTGATCATGGTGCTCTTCACTCTGGCGTCTTCCGCAGTGCAGATAGCCTATCCCTATGCCTTCAAGCGTATGATCGATCTACTTAAGGACATCCTGGCCCAGCCAGAGCTCTACCCCACTCCGATGGTGGAAGTGAACCGCATCATCATGCTCTTTTTGGCGATCGGTGCGGCGCAATTTCTCACGGGATTTTATCCCTGTTTCCGGGCATGGGTAAACCTGCGTTTTGAGCATACTATCCGAATGCAGTATTTCAAGCATATCACGAAAAAGGATTACCGCTTCTTCCAGAAATTCCGTACGGGTGACGTGGTAACCCGGCTCACAGACGACCTTTCAGAATATCCCAAGATCAGCTGGTTTATGGGTAGCGGTATCTTCAGAGCTTTCAATTCCTTCTCGCTGATCATGTTTTCTCTGCTCGTGATGTTCAGCATCAATGTGAGGCTCACTCTGCTGTCTATCGCGCCTCTGCCTCTGATGATGGTGGTCTTTTACTTTACTTCAGAAAAGCTCTATACGAATTTTGCCCGCAATCAAAGGGCGATCTCAGATATCAATAACCAGCTCGAAATGAGCTTTTCCGGAATCCGGATCGTGAAGTCCTACGTGAGTGAAGAGAAGTATAATCGTTTCTTCGACATCGCTCTGGCCAAGCGCTTTAAGACCGAGATGAGCGTGGTAAAGCTGAACGCTGTCCTCAGCCTCATCTATCAATATATAGACTATTTTGCCCAGATCGGCGTGATCCTCTTTGGCGGCTATATGGCGGTGAAAGGCCAGATCACTGTGGGCACCTTCTTCCTGTTTTATACTTATCTTTCCATGATGATCTATCCGCTTCTGGATCTACCACAGCTTTTTGTCTCCGGCAAACAGGCCTTCGTGAATATAGATCGCTTGCAAGAGATGAAGTATCACCCCACCTTTATCAAGGAAGAAGAACATGGGAAGGACATGGATTCCTTCAGTGGACTCGCGTTTGAAAATGTGTATTGCAGCTATCCTGAAAAGGACACCAAAGTGCTCCAGGATGTGAGTTTCCAGCTTGGTGCCACCGAAAAACTGCTGATCTTGGGCGCTACAGGCAGCGGTAAGACTACCATTGCCAATCTGATCCTGGGTTTGATCAAGCCGGATAGTGGCAAGATCATCATCAGCGGCGAAGATCTGGAAGATATCAATATCAAAAGCCTGCGTCAGATGGTGGCTTACGTCCCGCAAGAACCTTCACTCTTTAGCGGCAGCATCAAAGGAAACATCATGCTGGCCAATGATCAGGCCTCAGAAGAGGAATACCTTACCGCTCTGGCTGCTTCACAGATGAAGGATGAGATTGCGGCTTTCCCCCAGCAGGATGAGACCACCGTAGGTAACAGGGGACTGGGTGTGTCCGGTGGGCAAAAACAGCGCATCACCATAGCCAGGGCCTTGATCAAACGCCCCAAGCTCTTGATTTTAGACGATATCACCGCCTCTCTGGATGCCGAAAACGAGGAAAAGCTCTGGCATGATATCAACCGGGATTATCCCAATACTGCCGCAATCGTGATCTCACACCGGCTATCTACCTTACGTTACGTAGATACCGTGCTCTTCATCGATTCCTCTGGCAGAGCACACAAAGCTACCCACGATGAATTGGTCTTCAAGAATAAAGAGTATCATGACTTTCTGCATGAACATCTTAAGAAGTGATATTCGTAGTGGAAGCAAAGCTATTTGCATAAACTGATTGACAGAAAAAGGCTGAATGTATAATTTGGCATAAAAGTAGAAAACATTGGAGATAACTATGAGCGACCAGCTGCAAGACCTTTTGACAAAAGTGTATGAAGAGGGTGTAGCCAAAGCAAATACCGAAGCAGAAAAGATTTTGGACAAAGCCAAAGCAGACGCTGAAACCATGATTAAAGATGCCAAAGCCAAGGCTGAGCAAGAACTGGCCAAGGCAGAAAGACAAGCCCAGGAACTGAAGAAAAACACCGAGGGCGATCTCAAAATGGCAGGTAGTCACAGCATTGCTGCCTTGAAACAAAAGATCACCGATCTCATTCTTAAAGTGAGTGTGGATCAGGCCAGCAAAGAGAGCTTTCAGGATACGGAATTTGTCAAAACCCTGATCAAAGAATCTCTGGCCGGCTGGAAGCAAGGTGATGCCGGCATCATCATCACAGAGAATCTGCAAAAGAAACTCGATGAAGCCTTTCTCAGCTCTTTGAAGTCCAGCTTCCAGGGCAAGCTCAAGATTGATTTTAGCCCCCAAATCAAAGCCGGATTCACCATCTCCCCCATCGACGGCAGTTACAAACTCAGCTTTACCGACGAGGATTTTGCCGAACTTTTCAAAAATTATTTGCGCCCCCGTACAGCCAAGATCCTGTTTGACAGCTGATCATGGCCAGGCAGTACTATTACTTTATAGCTGGCTTGCCCACTATCTCGATAGATGATAGCAAGCTGGCAATCACGCCAGAGCTTTTCCGCCAAGAGGCGCAGCAGCAGCTCAGCAAAGCAGATTATCATCTGCTGAAGCTCTTGCATCTGCCGGATGAGATTTCCAATCTGCTCCTGGAACTATACAAAAGACACGATAAGCAGCCTAATCCTGAAGGCCTGAATAGCCGTGAATACTGGGTCAAGTACCTTGATTTCTTGCGGCACAAGGCGGATAGTCCGCATTTGGACACCTCTGAAGAGTTTGCTTACCTGCCTTCCTTCATAGCTCAAACAATCCTCGATGCTTTTGCCGAAGAAGAGCTCCCGCCCTCCTCAGTTTTGGAGCATCAGCTGCTTTCCCACTTTTTTGACTTTGCAGCAGAGCACCCTAATAAGTTTATCGTAGAGTGGTTTGATCTGCAACGCAATATCAAGAACATCCTCTCTGCCATCAATGGCCGCCATCACGAACTGGATTTTGCCCCTTATCTGATCGGTGATGACGAGACGGTGACCAATCTGAAGAAAAGTCACGCTGCGGATTTCAGCCTGGGCAAAGACCATCCTTTCTTTGATGAGCTCATGCGAATCTGGGAGCAGAATAACATCCTCTATCGGGAACGCAGCTATGACGTGTTGCGCAACAAATGGATCGATGCACAGAACTTCTTTGAGTACTTCAATATCGATCGCATCTTGGGATATTACAGCAAGCTACGCATCATCAACCGCTGGCTGATAGCGGATGCAGAGCTGGGCAAAGAGGTATTTCACGATACTCTGAACAAATTGGAAAACAGCTTTGAATTTCCAGACGATTTTAATATAAGAATAAAGCAAAAATAGAAGGTAAAACGATGACCAAAGGTATAGTAAAAGCGATTATCGAAAACCTGGTTCAAGTAGAGGTTTCGGGGCCTGTATCCCAAAACGAGATCTGCTACATTGATCTGGGCGGAGTGAAATTGATGGCAGAAGTCATCAAAGTGCTTGGAAATATCGCCTATACGCAGGTGTTCGAAAGCACCCGCGGCCTGAAAACAGGTAATACGGTAGAATTTACCGAAAAGATGTTGGAAGTAAAACTGGGGCCGGGAATGCTCGCCAAGAACTATGACGGCCTGCAAAACGATCTTAACAAGATGAATGGGGTCTTTTTGACCCGCGGCGAATATACTGACCCTCTGGATGAGGACAGCTCCTGGGAATTCACCCCGATCGCCAAAACTGGAGACAAGGTTTCCGCAGGCGAATGGCTGGGCAGTGTGCCCGAAAGCTGGATTTCCCATAAGATCATGGTTCCCTTTGGCCTTGTAGGTGAATACACCGTAAAGAAAATGGTTGAAAAGGGTAGATATAAGCTTACGGATACCATTGCCGTGCTTACAGATGAAGAAGGCAAGGACATCGCGGTCAATATGATCCAGTACTGGCCGGTAAAAATCCCCATAAAAAGCTACACCGAAAAGCCCCGTCCCTTTAGAATCATGGAAACCGGAGTGCGCACTATGGATACTCTGAATCCGATGGCAGAAGGAGGCACCGGCTTCATTCCCGGGCCTTTTGGCGCCGGTAAGACTGTTTTGCAACACTCCATCTCCAAAAACGCAGATGCAGACCTGATTATCATGGCTGCCTGCGGAGAAAGGGCAAACGAGGTGGTGGAACTCTTTGTGGAATTTCCCAAGCTGGACGACCCTAGAACCGGACGCAAGCTGATCGAGAGAACCATCATCATCTGTAACACTTCAAATATGCCTGTGGCAGCGCGCGAAGCTTCGGTTTATACCGCTATGACCATCGGAGAATATTATCGCAACATGGGCCTCAAGGTCCTGCTGCTGGCAGACTCCACTTCCCGTTGGGCTCAGGCCTTGCGTGAAATGAGCAACCGTATGGAAGAACTGCCCGGTCCTGATGCCTTCCCCATGGATTTGCCAGCCATCATTTCCAGCTTCTATGCCAGAGCCGGTTTTGTATATCTCAAGGGTGGTGAAACTGGGTCTATTACCTTTATTGGCACAGTATCTCCCGCCGGCGGAAACCTCAAAGAGCCCGTTACCGAATCCACCAAGAAAGCTGCCCGCTGTTTTTACGCTTTATCGCAAGAAAGAGCTGATAGTAAACGCTACCCCGCTGTGGACCCCATAGACTCATATAGCAAATATCTGGAATATCCGGAAGTGATAGAATATCTGAATGAAAATATCAATCCTCATTGGGTCCAAGACGTCATCAAAACCAAGGACATCTTACTCAGAGGCCGCGAAGCCCAGGATCAGATTAACATTTTGGGAGATGACGGCGTTCCGCTTACGTATCATGACAGATATTGGAAGAGCGAACTGATAGATAGGGTTATCCTGCAACAGGATGGCTTTGATCCAGTGGATCAATCCACACCCATGAAGAGGCAAGAATATATGCTTGAGCTTATTCTTAGTATCTGCGACACAGACTTTGTGCATGAAAACTTTGAGAAAGTGATGCCCTTCTTCGTGAAGCTGGTAAACATCTGCAAACAGATGAACTATGTGGAGATTGATACAGAAGAATTTAAGCAATATGAAAAGGAACTTCATAAAGAAGTTGAAGAAAGGAGCGCTAAATAATGGCAACACAAGCATTTCAAAAGATATACACCAAGCTTAACCAAATTACCAAAGCCACTTGCTCCGTACGCGCTTCCGGCGTGGGCAATGAAGAACTCGCCACCGTGGCCGGACGCCTGGCTCAGGTAGTAAAGATTGTGGATGATAACGTTACCCTGCAGATCTTTGCCGGCACTGAAGGTATCGGTACCGATGCTGAAGTTATCTTTTTTGGCAAGGCTCCCACCCTCAAGGTCGGTCCTGCTCTGGCCGGACGGTTTTTCAATGCCTATGGCGATCCTATAGATGGAGGCCCTGAGGTGGAAGGTACTGAGGTGGAAATCGGTGGTCCTTCCGTAAACCCCGTACGCCGCAAACAGCCTTCTGAATTGATCACAACCGGTATTGCCGGTATCGATCTCAATAATACTTTGGTTACCGGACAAAAGATCCCCTTCTTTGCCGATCCTGATCAACCTTATAATGAAGTAATGGCTTTGGTGGCCCTGCGTGCCGAGAGTGACAAGATCATTCTGGGTGGCATGGGGCTTTCCAATGACGACTATCTGTTTTTCAAGCATTCATTTGAAAACGCTGGTGTGATAGATCGCATGATTTCTTTTGTGAATACCACCGAAGATCCTACCGTGGAGCGGCTCTTGGTGCCAAATATGGCATTGAGCGCAGCCGAGTATTTTGCCTCCGAACATAACGAGAAAGTGTTGGTCTTGCTTACGGATATGACTCTGTATTGCGATGCCTTAAGCATCGTGTCAAACCGCATGGACCAGATTCCCTCCAAAGACTCCATGCCGGGCTCTTTGTATTCGGATTTGGCCAAGATCTATGAAAAGGCAGTGCAATTCCCGGATGGCGGCTCGATCACCATCATAGCTGTAACCACTCTTTCCGGTGGTGATATCACACATGCTATTCCGGATAATACTGGTTATATCACAGAAGGTCAGCTTTTCCTTAAACGCGATACAGATATTTCCAAGACCATTGTGGACCCCTTCCGCTCTCTCTCCCGCTTGAAACAACTGGTGATCGGCACCAAGACCCGTGAGGACCATCCTCAGGTAATGAATACCTCCATACGTCTGTACGCGGATGCTGCCAATTCCAAGACGAAGATGGAGAATGGTTTTGACCTCTCCGATTACGATGAACGCGTGCTTGATTTTGCCAAAGAGTATTCAGACAAGATCCTGGCTATCGATGTCAACATCGATACAGAAGCTATGCTGGATATTACCTGGGAGCTCTTCCAACGCTATTTTGAGCGGGCAGAAGTCGGCATCAAAGACGAATTCATGAAGATCTACTGGAAAAAGGCATGAATCTTAAATTTCAATACAACAAAATCTCGCAATTGCAGATAATCAAGCAATTGGGAGTGCGTGAAAAGGCTTTGCCCACGCTGAAAAACAAAGAAGCAGCTCTCAGGGTGGAAGTGAAAAGGGCCAGAGGCATGGCCTCTGAGCTGGATCAAAGAATCGCTGAACGCACCCAGGAGCTGGAAGTCTTTATGAAGCTCTGGGGTGAATTTGATCCGGATCTGATTTCTGTTAAGGAAGTCGCGATCAAGACCCGGAAGATTGCTGGAGTCAAGACTCCACTCCTGGAGGATATCAGCTATGAGATCGCACCCTTCAATCTCTTCACTGCGCCAAGCTGGTATCTGGATGGCATAGTCTTGCTCAAAGAGCTTTCCCGTTTGCAGATCGAACGTGAGTTCTTTCTGCGCAAGATGCACATTCTGGAGCACGTGCGCAAGAAGACTACTCAGAAAGTGAATCTTTATGAAAAGGTGCAAATCCCTGCTTTTGAGGATGCGATTATGAAGATCAAGCGCTATCTGGAAGATGAAGAAAACCTCAGTAAAGCCGCTCAGAAGATCCTGAAAGACCGCACGGAGGAACTGCAATGATCGAGAAAATGAAGAAATACACATTCGTACTCTATCATTTGGAGTATGAAGAGTTTCTGGCCAAATTGCAAGGATTGGGCCTGCTGCACATCATCCGCTCTACCGAAGAAAAGACCGGCAGCTTGCTAAAAAATAAGGACTTGCTGCAAGAGTATGCTGAAGCCCTGAAATTCCTGTCCAAGGTAGAACAGGCCGAGAGCAAAAGCGGCACCAATTTACCCACCAAAGCGCTCTTGAATCAGATCAACAAAGCTCGCGAGGAAAAAGACAAGCTCGAGCGCAAGCTGGAAGTTTTGCGCAAGCAAATCCGCGATCTGGAACCCTGGGGCAATTTTGATTATGACCTGGTAAAGAAACTGCGTGAAAGCGGAGTTGGTATAGATTTTTATCACTGTCTAAAGAATCATTATCAAGCGGAATGGGAAGAAGAACATACCATAAAAATTATCGGCGAGCGCAGTGGCATTCTGTATTTTGTGGCTTTGTATCAGGGAGAAAGCCCAGCTCTGGAAGCGGATAAATTCTCCTTCCACCAACATACCTTAGAAGAGCTAAAACAGAATTCTATTGAAGTCGAAAAGAGAATCGAAGCTGTGAAGGAATACTTTAGCTCGATTGCTGCCACTGCCACCGAACTCTTTATGAGCGAAATCACCAAGATCACCACGGAATATGATTTCGAAGACGCCAGCTTGCAAGCGGTGAAAGAAGCTGATGATCATCTTAGAGTCATTAGCGGCTGGATTCCCCTCAGCAAAGAAGAAGGCCTGATGGAATTCGCCAAAAAAGAAGAATTGATTCACTTCTCATCTGATGCCAGAGTAGAAGAGAATCCTCCCATCAGTTTGAAGAATGGCTGGTTTGCCCGCCTCTTCGAACCCATCAGCAAGATGTATATGCTACCGAAATACAACGAATTTGATCTCACCCCCTTCCTGGCACCTTTCTTTATGCTATTCTTTGGCTTTTGTAATGCAGATGTCGGCTATGGCATCGCCATCGTCGCATTGGCGTTATTCCTCAAATGGAAAGCCAAAAATGACACCATGAAAGGTATAATGAATCTGGTCATCCTCTTTGGAATATCCAGCATTATTATGGGTTTTGTGGTAGGATCTCTCTTGGGTTACGACCTGAAGGAATTGCCTGTTGTGGGTGAAAAGATCCTTATCAGAAACAATGACCAGATCTTTAATTTCGCCCTGCTTTTGGGAGTGATCCAGATTCTCTTTGGCATCGGTATAGCCATAGTCAAAAAGATCCATCAGTCCGGCTTTATGCATGGACTCAGCGAATTTGGCACCTTCCTTTTCATCGCAACCCTTTCGGTTTTTGGCGCTTCGCAATTGGGTACAGATATATCTGCCGTGCAGCCTTATCTGAAATACCCTCTGTGGGGAGGCTTGGGATTGATCCTGCTCTTCAACCAACCGGGGAAAAACCCCCTGATCAATATTGCATCAGGACTCTGGCTCTTATACAATATCGTTACAGGATTCTTTGGCGATATCCTGAGCTACATCCGCCTTTTCGCCTTGGGTGTATCCAGTGCGATCCTGGGCTTTGTCGTCAATAGCATCGGAGCCCAAATGTCCTCCATCCCTTGGGTAGGACCCGTGATCTTCTTTGTCTTTATGCTCTTTGGTCACGGACTCAATCTGGCCTTGGGCGCGCTTTCCGGTTTTGTTCATCCTTTACGTCTCACTTTTGTTGAGTTCTTCAAAAACGCCGCGTTCGAAGGACCCGGCATGGCATATAAACCCTTTTCAAAATCTACAAAGTAAAACACAGGAGGTTTAATGGACCCGAACACTGTAAATCAAGTAG